>JACCDP011016898.1_pt1 | contig 21490 bp, 23 predicted proteins | sample 7445841 | NCBI WGS metagenome assembly JACCDP01 (sample SAMN15323441, study PRJNA562643) | freshwater metagenome | isolation source: river surface water | place: USA:Blue River Watershed | collected 2017-08-17
GACTTGATGATGGCTGCTGGCTTCAGCTACCAAGTGGTCACCGCGCACAACGGTTGCCTGCAAATGGAGGTCACTGTGCATGGCCGAATGGCACACGCCGCCATACCTGACAGTGGTGTCGATGCGCTGCAAGCCGCTGTCGTTTTGCTCAACGCGCTGTATGCGCAAAACACCCTGTATAAATCGATTCGCTCTCAAGTCGAAGGCATCACGCACCCGTACCTGAATGTCGGCTTGATTGAAGGCGGTACCAACACCAACGTGATCCCAGGCAAAGTCATGTTCAAGTTGGACCGCCGCATGATCCCCGAAGAAAACCCCGCTGATGTGGAAGCGCAAATCCGGGAGGTACTGGCCAACGCTGTGCGTGATCACAATGCCAAACGCGACCCACAAGATGCGGTGCACATCGACATCAAGCGCATATTGATGGCGAATGCAATGAAACCCTTGGCTGGCAACCAAGCTTTGGTAGATGCGCTGCAAAAACACGGCGGCGAAGTGTTTGGCGAACCGATTCCTGCATTGGGCACACCGCTTTACACAGATGTGCGTCTGTACGTGGAGCGAGGCATCCCCGGGGTGATTTACGGTGCTGGCCCGCGCACCGTCCTCGAGTCACATGCCAAGCGTGCCGATGAACGCATTGTGTTGGAAGATTTGCGTCGTGCCACCAAAGTCGTGGCGCGCAGTTTGAGTGATTTGTTGGCCTGAACACCTTTTCCGAGTGATGTGCCAGTGTGAAGCCACTTGGTAATACTTCCAGCGCAAAATTTAGAAAATGCTTCCGGCGAATTCAGGGTGAAAATCCCTTCACTCTGATGAATATGCCGACATGAACTCTCAAAAATTTTTCCATTGGATTGACCATCCGCTGGTGCAGCACAAGCTCACCCTCATGCGAAGAAAAGACGTCAGCACCAACAGTTTTCGCACATTGCTCAACGAATTGTCCATGCTGATGACTTACGAGGTGACGCACGACATGGAAGTCAGCACCGGTATGTTAATGAGCCTTTCATTGTCTGGCGCGGTCAAGCCATGTCAATAGGTGAATGACTGGCCGGGAAAAACACGGCCAATCCGTTCTTACGCGCTTGCAGAAGCGCTGTTTCATGTCTAGCATGAAATGAACTTGACAGGAGACGCCCATGCTATCTGCCTTCATGCTGTTGACCGCGCTGAGCGTCAGCAATATCTCAGACGCCGATCTTGAAAATTACTATTGGGACTGCGACACCGCCTACATGAAAGGCAGTCTGGGCGGCCAAGACATGAACAGCTGCCTGAAAATCACCGAGCAATTCCAAAAACTGATGTTCAATGACGACAGAGATGCGTTCATGCAATATTGGAACGACAACAAAAACCAGCAGTGGGAAAGCCGCGGTTTCTATCGCCTGTGATCCCGCTCAGGGATCAGCCTTGCGATAAAAACTCGACCACGTCGGCCATGCGCTGCTGCGGATCGGTTTGCGCCAGCAAGGTTTGCTTGTGCGCAGGGTCCATGGGCAACACCTCGGCCAGCCGATTCGACAACCAACCGCTGTCATCCAACCGGTAGGGTGTGAACAAAGGCAATTTGTTTTCAACGCCTTGCTTTTGCGCATGGGCGATCCATTGCCCCAAACGGTCTGCGTGAGCTTGCCATTCACCTGGCAATGGCGAATCCGGGTCTTGCGGCAAATAAGTGACATGGCCTTGCCAAACCCCATAGGGCCCGGGGCTGACGTCATGTATTTCAAAACGCAATCCCCCCTGACAGACCACACGAAACAACGCGGGTTGAATTTGTTCAAATTCACGTATGTGCGCCAAGCAACCATGCGTGTACATCTCTGGTTGCTGACCAGGCACTTGCACTTCCAGACCTTTTTTGATCCATGCAACCCCGAATGGGGCATTGTCGCGGTGGCAACGCTTGATCAAATCCAAATACCGGACTTCAAAAATTTGCAGCTGCAACATGCCGTCCGGAAACACGCCATGCGACAGCGGAAACAAAGGAATGGTGTCGGTTGTCATGGTGCCAATTGCAAATCGGTGATGGTGTAGCCGCCTTCCAACTTTTCCACATGAAACATCACCTTGTCGCCGGGCTTGAGTTGATCAATGTCGATCTTCTCTTGCAAACGAAACACCATGGTCATGCCGGGCATGTTCAAGTTTTTGATTTCGCCGTGCTTGAGCGTGATTTTGCGGTTCTCGGTGTCGAGCTTTCGCACCACGCCTTCAGCCATGAACGGCGACGTGTCAGCCTGCGATGGCAACACCATCAAGCCGGCGAATGACACCAACATGCATAAGAGAAGTTGTTTGACGGGGTTCATGACAGTTCCTGAAGGTTGATCCATGGGTTCAATGCAAGTGAGAGCGTTCATTCAACACATACCATTGGTTCAATGACCTTGATGGCCGCCGCCAGGCTTGCGAATTTGGACTTCGACGGCGGCAGCTTGCGTGGCTGAGTCAGGGGCTTGTGTGGGCGAGGTCAATTCTCCATGGTATTCGTGGGCCACGCTGCCAGGCGGGTGCGGGTACCAACCAGGGTCACGGTAATCGCCATGCGGCTGGTCTGCCCTGACCTTGAGCACGCTGAACATGCCGCCCATGCCCAAGCCACCGAACGGCCCCTGCCCGGTCATCATGGGCAAAGTGTTGTCCGGCATCGGCATTTCCATGTCGACCATGTCCTCCATGCCGTTTTGACCCATGGCCATGTAGTCAGGTATGAGCCGTTGAATTTTCTGCACCAAATCTGCTTGGTCCACACCGATCATGGTGGGCAGCTTGTGTCCCATGGCGTTCATGGTGTGGTGGCTTTTGTGACAGTGAAACGCCCAATCACCCGGCTCATCTGCGACAAATTCGATTTGGCGCATTTGACCCACCGCGATGTCGGTGGTGACTTCGTGCCAACGGGCGCTCAGCGGCAACGGCCCGCCATCCGTGCCAGTCACTTGAAATTCATGGCCATGCAAGTGGATCGGGTGATTGGTCATGGTCAAGTTGCCGATGCGTATGCGCACCCTGTCATTCAAACGCACATTCAAACTGTCAATGCCCGGAAAGACGCGGCTGTTCCATGTCCACAAGTTGAAATCCAACATGGTCATGATGTTCGGCGTGAAACTGCCGGGATCAATGTCGTAGGCATTCATCAAAAAACAAAAATCCCTTTGCACCTCGCTGATGAGCGGATGCGCTTGCTTGGGATGGGTGATCCACATGCCCATCATGCCCATGGCCATTTGGGTCATTTCGTCAGCATGGGGGTGGTACATGAAAGTGCCGGGGCGTCTGGCGACAAACTCGTACACAAATGTTTTGCCAGGCTGAATCGATGTTTGCGTCAACCCACTGACGCCGTCCATGCCATTGGGCAAACGTTGTCCATGCCAATGCACGCTGGTGGGCTCAGGCAAGCGGTTGGTGACAAACACCCTGACCCGGTCTCCCTCAACCACTTCAATGGTGGGCCCGGGGCTTTGCCCGTTGTAGCCCCACAAACGTGCCTTCATGCCGGGGGCCAATTCACGCACCACCGGTTCAGCCACCAAATGGAATTCTTTGACGCCGTTTTGGTACCGCCACGGCAAAGTCCAACCATTGAGCGTGACAACGGGTTGGTAAGTTGGCTTGTCCTCTGTGGTCAAGGGCGGCATGGTGGCGGCCGAGCTTTGCGTCATCGGTTCAGGCAAGGCGGCCAGCGAAGGCCGACTCACGGCGGCAGCTGACACCGCGCCTGCCACCCCGGCCCATTTGAAAAATTCTCTTCTGCTGTTCATGGATTTGGGTTTCAATGTGCAGCCGAGTTGCTGTTGTTTCGGGTGTCGGCAGACAAGCTGATGGCCAGCGGTCTGCCCACCAAGGTCGCTTGCAGCGCGGCTTCACTCAGCCAAAATTGCTGCTCTGCCTCAATGGCAGACATCACCGCCGCATTGTGTGAAGCGGCGTCGGCCAGCAAATCGAACACGCTGATTTGCATGGCGTTGTAGCGCAAGATGTTTTCATCGGCGATGCGTTGCTGCAGTGGTAACACGTCATCTCGGTATTGACGTGCAATGTCATAGGCAGCCAAGTAAGCCGCGTAATTTTCACGGACCGAAGAAGCCGCATCGCGTGCGGTGGCTTGCAAACGGTTGGCAGCGGACAAGGTCAGCGCATTCATTTGCGCACGTTGCATGTCGCCCGAATCAAACACCGGCAGCTTCACGCCGATCTCTGCCCCTCGGCGTTGGGTCACCGTGTCGTTGCCAGTCACCTTGCCGCTGATCACGGTCAACTCGACATCAAGCCAACTGGTGATGTCGGTCAAGCCTTGGGCCCGCGCCGCCATCTCTAGCTCAGCCTTGGCCATTTGAATGTCCCAACGCTGGCGGCCTGCGGCGAACGCCAAGTCTTGCGCGCTCAATGCCAATGCGGGCAAGTCCGGCAAACGATCCGGCAGTTGAAGCTGTGCCGCTTGAGAGGCATCCAATCCCAGCAAACGCACCAACGCTTCCTTGCGCGACACTTGGGCTTGTTTGGCCACGGCCCATTGGGTTTGTGCTTGTGCATGAAAGAGTTGATGACGGCTGCGTGTCAGGGTGTTGAAATTGCCCGCCGCCATCATGCGCGCGGCCAGCACGTCACTGGCTTGCGCTGCTTCAAGGACGCGCTGTGCCAACGTCAACGAAGCATTGGCTGCCACGGCTCGCACCCACGCTTGACGCACCAAAGTCACTTGATCAACCACATCGGTGCTCAAACGGAGCTGGTTTTGCACCAATTTTCGCTTTGCCAAATCGGCGCGTTGCGGCAAGGTCAACACATCCAATAACCCAAAACTGAGCAAACCGCTCCATTCGAATTCGTTGCCACTGACGATTCGCTCTATGGCCAAGGTGGGGTTGCTGATGCGGCCCGATTGCGCGACAGCCGCAGACTGTGCCGCGTGTTGGGCCAACAGACTTTGCAACGCGGGGCTGTTGACCAACATCACATCGACCGCTTGTTTTTGCCCCAGCGGCGAGGACAACAAACGCTGGGTCAAAGATTCGCGTTGCTGTCGCTGAGCCGGGGTGATGGCCAGTTCCAATTTGTCACCGGTGAACGCCGCGGTCTCGAGCGATGCGGCCGCGAGTTGCTTTTTGGCGTCGTAACTGACGCAAGCACCCAAACCCATGAGTGAGACGGTGAATACACAAGCAAGCAAAGGTTTGCTGCGCCAATTCAACATCCATCTCCCCAGGTTCAATCACACCCGTGAAGTGTATGACCACCAGCCAAAAGGGTTCAGGGCGCTCAGCGATTCCCTGGCTGCTTCAATGTCAGAATCGCTGCCATGCACACCCCAACTCGCTTCAAACGCTTGGCCGCCAGCTGCTTACTGAGCTTGGCCTTTCTTCCTTGGCAAGCCCAGGCGCAAGCCAAAACCGTTTTGCGGATTTCCTCGCCTGCCGTTCCCCAAGACTGGCACGCCAAAATGTGGAACGTGTTCAAAACGCAGTTGGACACCGAAGCCCCGGGGGAATTTGATGTTCAGATTTACCTCAACAGCAGTTTGTTCAAGCAAGCCGCTGAGGCGGCGGCGATGGCGCGCGGCAACCTTGAACTCAGTGCTTTGTCACCCGCCGACCTGTCGCGTCAAGTTCCGTTTTTTTCGGTGTTCACTGCAGGCTATGTGGTGCGAGATGTGCCGCACCAGCAAAAGATTTTCAATGGCCCGATTGGCGAAGAAGGTTTCAAGCAAGTGTCTGAGCGCATGGGCATCAAAGTGCTGGCCACCGCTTACCTTGGCACCCGTCAATTGGTGCTTCGACAAGCGCGTGAGGTGAAAACCCCGGCAGACCTCAAAGGACTGAAATTGCGCATGCCAGCCTCGAAAGAATGGTTGTTTTTGGGCAATGCATTGGGTGCCACAGCCACGCCACTGGCGTTTGCAGAGGTGTACATGGCGCTCAAGACCGGCACCATCGATGCCCAAGACAACCCCTTGCCCACCGTGCGCGCCGCGCGATTCCATGAGGTCAGCCAACAAGTGGTGTTGACCGGCCACTTGGTTGACGCCTTGTTCATCGCCATCAGCCAAAAAACCTGGGATGGCATGACGCCCGCGCAACGCCAAAAAGTGCAAACTGCGGCCCAAGCGGCAGCGCGTTACAACAACGAGCAACGCTTGGCGGACGAAAAAAACATCTTGGACGATTTGAAAAAGCAAGGCTTGCGAATCACCACACCCGATGTCGCGGCCTTCAGGCAACAAGTCACCCAGCGCTACACCACCTCTGATTTGGCTGCCACTTGGCCAACGGGATTGCTGGCGCGGATTGAAGCGGTTCGCTAGGCGCATGCTGACCTTCAAACGTTGGTTGGAGCACATCGGAGGCTTGCTGTTTTTGGCGCTGTTTGTGGTGTTCATTTTGCAAATTGGCGCACGGTTTTTGTTCAATCAACCCTTGCCATGGACCGATGAAATGGCCGTCGTGCTGTATGTGTGGGTGATTTTTTGGGCGTGTGCTTTCATGGTGCCGGCCACTGCCCATGTGTCAGTTGATGTCTTGGTGAACCGCTTTCCCCCACCGATTCGTGCCGGGTTACACACCGTGGGGCAACTGATGCTGGGTGGCTTGGCACTGTGGGCTTTGCCCGCCAGTTGGGACTACGTGTGGTTCATGCGCCGTGAAGCCACGGCCGTCATGGGCTTGCCTTTGTTTTGGGTGTTTTTACCTTTGCTGGTCGCCTTGGTGATGTTGGTGTTGAAAGCCATTCACAGCGCTTGGCAACTGGCTCAAACGCTGAGGTCCTTGCCATGACACTGGCCTTGTTGACCATGGTGCTTGTCATCCTGGTTGGCATGTTGCTGGGCTTGCCCATTGGCTTGGCCATGTGGATGTCAGGTGCGGCTTACCTGGCGGTCAAAGGACAGGACATGGCGCTGGTGATCGAGCAAGTCGGACAAGGCCTCTACAACAGTTATGTGTTGCTGGCCGTGCCCTTGTTTGTGTTTGCGGCCAACCTCATGAATGCCGGCACGGTGAGCGAACGCATTTTTGATTTTTGCCGACTGCTGGTGGGTCGCATGCGCGGCGGCTTGGCGCAGGTAGACATTTTGGTGAGCGTGGTGTTTTCAGGCATGAGTGGCAGTGCATTGGCAGACGCGGCTGGCCCAGGCTTGGTGACGATTCGACAAATGCTGAAAAAGCCAGAGTACTCGCCCGGCTTCGCGGGTGCCGTGGTGGTGGCCAGCGCCACGCTCGGGCCCATGATCCCGCCGTCCATTCCCATGGTGATTTACGCGTTGGTGTCAGGCACGTCTGTCGGTGCTTTGTTTTTGGGTGGCGTGGTGCCCGGTGTGCTGATGACCTTGTTGATGATGATGACGGTACATGTCATCGCCACCCGACGCGGCATGCCGCGCGATGTACCCGTGCCGCGCCGTGAATGGTGGGGCATTGCTTGGCGCGGTGCTGCACCGCTGTCCTTGCCTGTCGTGTTGTTGGGTGGCATTTACTCGGGCGTCTTCACCCCCACCGAGGCCGCCGCCGTGGCTGCCTTGCACGCCTTGGTGTTGTCAGCTTGGGTGTTCAAGGCATTGAGCTTGCGGGCGTTTTGGGGCGTGGTGATCGAGTCTGCTCGCGCCAGCGCCGTGATCACCATCATTTTGGCGGGATCATTCATGCTGCAATACGCTTTCACCGCAGAGGGTGTGCCTCAAGCCTTGGCAATTTGGGTGGAGCAGCAACAGTTACAGCCCGTTGCATTTTTGTTCATGGTCAACGCACTGTTTTTGGTGCTCGGGTGTTTTCTGGATGTGTCGGTGTTGTTGCTCGTGTTTGTGCCCATGTTGCTACCGGCGGTTGGGCTGCTGGGCATTGACCCGGTTCACTTTGGGGTGTTGGTCGTGCTCAACATGATGATTGGATTGATACACCCACCGTTTGGCATGTTGCTGTTTGTCACCAAAGCACTGACTGGCATTCCCATCATGGCGATGGTGCGCGAAGGTTGGTTGTTCCTGGTCATGCTGTTGGCGCTGTTGGTGGCGATGACCTTGTTCCCTTCCATCGTGCTTTGGTTGCCCATGCAAATGGGGTATGGCGCGGGGTAGTTTTTTTCAAATGTTGCGACCTTCGCTATCGGCCACTGCCACGGCATGCCATGGTCACAGCGCGTTCAAAGGAATTTTGGCGTAGGCGATGCCATTGTCCTCCTTGGGTGGCAACTTACCCGCGCGGATGTTGATTTGCACCGCAGGCAGGATGAGTTCTGGCATTTCCAAGGTGACTTGAGGATGAAAAGCAGCTTGAATCATGTGATTTATTCCATTTTGAATTAGTTTTTCAATAATATATTTACAAACAAAATATTTTTCAATATAATTTCTTCATCACCACCCGAACAAACAGGACATACCGCCCATGCAAGCTGAGACCTTTGACCTGGAAAAATTGACAACATCCGCGGCCTTGGCCTGCCGGCTGAGGAAAGTTCTCCCTCGCAAAGCCCCATTCAACGCTGTTTGATCCTTTACTCTGGAGTCATCATGGACAACAAAGCACTCACCCCTCACCTTTCCATCAGCCCGCAAATCTCCGTATCGGAGATGCAAGCCATTGCGAATGCAGGCTTCAAAGCCATCATTTGCAACCGCCCTGATGGCGAAGGCCCGGACCAACCCAGCTTCAAAGAAATCGAAACCTGTGCCAATCAACACGGCTTACAGGCCCGCTACCTCCCCGCTGAAACCGGCAAGGTGCGAGATGAAGATGGCAAGGCGTTTGATGAACTCTTAAAAACTTTGCCCGGCCCTGTGTTGGCATACTGCCGCACTGGTATGCGCTCAACAACCATGTGGGCTTTGTCACAAGCGGGTGTCACGCCGCTTCCACAAATTTAGGAGGCGTCGCAAAAAGTGGGCTTTGATATGAAACCGTTGGTTCAACGCATTGCAAACGGCGGCAGAACCCCAACCGACCAAGCCGATGCCCGCCACGATGTGGTGATCGTGGGCGGCGGTGCTGCAGGCATTTCCGTTGCTTCCAGTTTGTTAGCACGCAGCCCCTTACTGGACATCGCCATCATCGACCCTGCTGACGCCCACTTTTACCAACCCGGCTGGACCATGGTCGGTGGCGGCATTTTCAAAGCGGGTGAAACCGCCCGCACCATGGCCTCGGTCATTCCCAACGATGTCAGCTGGATCAAGGCCGCCGTGGCTGCCTTTGAACCCGAGCACAACCACGTCATTTTGGAAGGTTGCCGTGTGGTGAAGTACAAGCAATTGGTGGTGTGTCCCGGCTTGAAGCTCGACTGGCAAGGCATTGCAGGCTTGAACGACACACTGGGTCGCAATGGTGTGACTTCCAACTATCGCTTCGACCTGGCACCCTACACCTGGGAACTGGTGCAAAACTTGAAAGGCGGCAAAGCGCTGTTCACTCAGCCTCCTATGCCCATCAAGTGCGCTGGCGCACCACAAAAAGCCATGTACTTGTCGGCCGACCATTGGACCCGCCAAGGCGTGCTCAACAACATCGACATCCAGTTCTCCAACGCGGGAGCGGTGCTGTTTGGCGTGGCCGACTATGTGCCCGCCCTCATGGAATACGTGAAGAAATACCACATTGGCCTGAACTTTGGCGAAACCTTGGTGGCGGTGGATGGCCCCGCTCACAAAGCTACCTTCACGAAAAACTCGGCCGACGGCAGCAAAGAAAAAGTCGTGCGCGACTTCGACATGATCCATGTGGTTCCTCCCCAAAAAGCACCCGACTTCGTGCGTGTCAGCCCCTTGGCTGACGCCGCTGGCTGGGTGGATGTAGACCCTGCCAGTTTGCGCCACAAAACCTACGCCAACGTGTTTGGTTTGGGTGATGTGACCAACACCAGCAACGCCAAAACTGCAGCGGCGGCTCGCAAACAAGCCCCGGTGGTTGCCCACAACCTGTTGGTAGCCATGGGTCATTTGCAAGGTGAAGCCACTTACGACGGCTACGGTTCCTGCCCACTTACTGTGGAACGCGGCAAGATCGTGTTGGCCGAGTTCACCTACGGCGGCAAGCTCGCCCCCAGCTTCCCCTCTTGGCTCATCGACGGCACCAAGCCCTCTGTTGTGGCCTGGTACCTGAAAGAACGCATCCTTCCGCCTATTTATTGGGAAGCGATGCTCAAAGGCCGTGAATGGATGGCCCAACCTGAAATGGTGGGCTGATGTCAGTTTTGTTGCGCTGGCTGCCCTCGGTGCCCCTGCTCGACTGGGGTCGCCAATACAACCGAGAAACCTTCACCAATGACGGGGTGGCAGCGCTGATCGTCACCATCATGCTGATCCCGCAAAGCTTGGCCTATGCCTTGCTGGCGGGGCTGCCACCGGAGGTGGGTTTGTACGCCAGCGTGGCGCCGCTCTTGTTGTATGCGGTATTGGGCAGCAGCCGGGTGTTGGCCGTTGGGCCAGTGGCGGTTGTTTCACTCATGACCGCTGCCACCGTGTCTGAACATGCAGCATCAGGCACCCATGCCTATTGGCAAGTGGCCATGACTTTGGCGTTTTTGTCGGGTGGCATGTTGCTCATCATGGGCTTACTGCGTTTGGGTTTTCTTGCCAATTTTTTGAGCCATCCGGTTATCTCGGGTTTCATCTCCGCTTCAGGTTTGCTGATTGCGCTGAGCCAACTCAAAACCATCATGGGCGTGAAAGCCGAGGGCCACAACTTTGTGGAATTGCTGTCCTCGCTGCTGCACCAAGCCTCGAATATTCATTTACTGACACTGGGTGTCGGCATCGCTGCCACAGCGTTTTTGTTTTGGGTACGCAAGGGATTGAAGCCTCTGCTCATCTCCGCAGGTTTGACACCCAAACTGGCTGATGTGCTTGCCAAGGCAGGCCCGGTGGTGGCGATTGCTCTGACCACCGTGTTGGCTTGGTTCCTAGATTGGCAGGGCCAAGGCATGAAACTGGTGGGCACCGTACCGCAAGGCTTGCCGCCCATCACCACACCGGTGTGGGACCTCGCGCTTTGGCAAGAGCTCTTGGTGCCGGCACTTCTCATCAGCGTGGTCGGTTTTGTGGAATCGGTATCAGTGGGCCAAACCTTGGCCGCCAAACGCCGCCAACGCATTGAACCCGACCAAGAGTTGGTGGCCTTGGGTGCCAGCAATTTGTCGGCGGCTTTCAGCGGCGGATTTCCGGTGACGGGCGGTTTTGCCCGCTCCGTGGTCAACTTTGACGCGGGTGCCGTCACCCCCGCCGCGGGAGTGTTCACTGCGGTGGGTATCACGTTGGCATCCCTCTTTTTAACGCCAGCGCTTTACTACTTGCCGCAAGCCACCTTGGCCGCCACCATCGTGGTGGCGGTGTTGTCGTTGGTTGATTTCAGTATTTTGAAATCCACATGGCGCTTCTCCAAACTCGATTTCATCGCTGTCGCCACCACCTTGCTAGCCACTTTGTTGGTGGGTGTCGAAAGCGGTTTGGTCATGGGCGTGGGGGTGTCTTTGGCGCTGTTTTTGTTTCGAGCCAGCCGACCCCACATTGCCACCGTGGGCTTGGTGCCCGGCACTGAACATTTCCGAAATGTGTTGCGACATGATGTATTGATCAGTCCCAAATTGGTGTGCCTGCGGGTGGATGCCAGCATGTTCTTTGCCAATGCCCGTGGTGTGGAAGACCGCATCAACGCCGAGGTCGCGGCCCGTCCTGCACTCGAACATGTGTTGCTGCAATGCTCGGCGGTGAATGATATCGACGCCAGCGCCTTGGAGAGCTTAGAAGCCATCGCCAGCCGCTTGAAAGACTCTGGCATCGCCCTGCACTTCTCGGAGATCAAAGGGCCGGTGATGGACAAACTCAACACCACGCACTTCATTGAGCATTTGCATGGTCGGGTGTTCTTGACCAATTACCAGGCGATCCAGGCGCTTACGCCTGAGATCATTCAGACACACTGAAGCTGCGATCAAGCCGGTGCAGTCTTCAAATACATGGGTCTGCAAATGAACACTCGTCAACTGGGCGTGCGACACAACCTGAAACAGGTGTTGCAGCAACTCTTGCAAGTACTGCTGGTGGGCATGACAGTGGGCATGATGCGCAACGTGGTGCCCGCGCTGGCAGAAAGCGAATTCGGCGTGCCGCGCGGTTCCTTCTTGCTGCTGGTCACTTTCGTGGTGGCGTTTGGTCTGGTCAAAGGTGGCATGAACTTCGTTGCTGGCCGACTGGCTGAACGACACGGTCGAAAGATGGTGTTGCTGCTGGGTTGGCTGGTGGCCTGGCCCATCCCGGTGATGATTTACCTCAGCCCCAGCTGGGCTTGGATCGTGGGGGCAACCTTGCTGCTGGGTGCCAACCAAGGCCTCACTTGGTCGATGACGCAAACCTCGGTACTCGACTTCACCCGTCCCAAGCAACGCGGATTGGTGATTGGTTTGAACGAGTTCGCTGGTTATGTGGGTGTGGCCTTGGCGGCCATCGCTACCGGCTACGCCTCGACTTGGCTGGAGCCCCGCGCAGGTCTGCTGTGGTTTGGCAGTTTGGTTATCGGCCTTGCCACCTTGTCCAGCCTGTTTGCCGTGGTGGAAAGCAGCCCTTGGCTAGCGCTGCACGCCAAAACCGATGTGTCTGCAACTTCCCCGTCTTTGAGCAGCTGGCAGATTTTTCGGCTGATGTCTTGGCAAGACAAACGCATGATGGCCTTGAGCCAAGCCGGCTTGGTGGAGAAATTTGTCGATGCCTTGGTGTGGATCATTTGGCCGGTGTACCTGCATCAACGAGGCTTGGCCTTGCCCGCCGTAGGTTGGGTGGTGGGCAGCTACGGTATCACCTGGGGCATGACGCAGCTTCTCACGGGGCCTTGGTCTGATCTGGTGGGGCGGCAACGGTTGAATTTGGCTGGCATGTGGTTGTGCGGCTTGGGGGTTGCGCTGTTTCCCCTGTGGCAAAGCGTGGCGTGGTGGAGTGGCACTGCGGCGCTTACCGGCTTGGGCATGGCCATGCTCTACCCGAACCTGAGCGCTGCAGTGGTCGACCGCGCCGCACCAGCCTGGCGCGCCTCCGCCATTGGCATCTACCGCTTTTGGCGCGACATCGGCTACGCCGTGGGCGCAGCAGGCATCGGTTTGGTGGCGTTCTTAACCGAAAACCTCGACAGCACGTTTGGCTTTGTCGCTTTGAGCATGTTTTTGTCAGGCGCCTTGCTGGCATGGCTTGGCCAAGACGATTGATTTTTTAAATGGAAGCGATGAATCCTGCGTTAGGCAACACGCCTTCCAGCACCGGCACATTGGCTTTGCGCACAGATACTTTGCCACCTGTTGATGCTAACCATTGCTCGGCTACCTCCCAAATAGGTTTGAGGTTTTGCTTGGATGCCTCCTCAGACACCGGCGCCCAGCCTGCGACTTTGTAGGTTTTCTCGGGGTCGATGGGTTTATCGTTCAACACCATGTTGTGGATACGTTGACCCATGCTTGCCATAGGCCTGCAGGTGTACGTCAAACCACCCACACGCACCATGTCACCGCCTTGTTGGTAATAAGGATCGGCGTTGAACAAATTGTCCGCCACATCTTCCAAAATAGTTTTGATCATGCTGCCTTTCATAGGCGTGACGGTGGCATAGGAATAGGTGGTCGCCGTCATGTCCATCAACCACTCTTTGGTGATGGCTTGGCCGGGCAACAAACTGGTGCCCCAGCGGAAACCAGGAGAGAACGCAATTTCCGCACTTTGCACATCCAGCATTGCGTCCAACAGCAACTGATCGCCAGTGCCATTGAAGTTGCCACGTCTGTAAAGCGTGCCTTCGGTCATGGCCAAGGTTTTTTGCAGTTCAGCCAAATAAGGGGCTCGAATACTGGTGATGAGTGATTGCATCTGCGTATCAGCGGGCAATAAATTGGCAAACACGGGCATGAGTTTGTAGCGGAAGTCGGTCACCTGTTTGTTTTTCACTTCCATGTCCAGCACACCCAAGAACTTGCCATTCGATCCTGCATTGGTCACCAACGTCTGTCCGGATTTGTTGGTCACCACTTTGGCCACCGGCATGCCGTCGTGGGTGTGGCCACCCAAGATCGCGTCCAAACCGCTGACGCGCGATGCCAGTTTCAAATCCACGTCCATGCCGTTGTGTGACAGCAGTACCACCACTTGCGCACCTTTGGCACGTGCATCCAAGATGGTCTTTTGAAGGTTTTCCTCTTGAATCCCAAATTCCCAATCGGCCACCATGTAGCGCGGATTGGCAATCGGTGTGTAGGGGAAAGCTTGGCCGATGATGGCGCAAGGCACGCCGTTCATTTCGTGCATCACATAAGGCTTGAAGACTTGGTCGCCAAAATCTTTGGTCTTGATGTTTTGCGCCACAAATGACGTCTTGTCGCCGAGTTTTTTCTCGACCAATTCGGTCACTCGGTCCTGGCCGTAAGTGAACTCGAAGTGGCCGGTCATGACATCCACGCCCAGCAAACGACAGGCGTCTACCATGTCTTGGCCCTTGGTCCACAACGAGGTGGCGGATCCCTGCCAAGTGTCACCACCATCCAGCAACAAAGCGCCCGGCCGCGAGGCCTTCATGCGTTTGACCAAAGTCGCCAAATGGGCGAAGCCCCCGACTTTGCCGTAACGCTTGGCAGCCTCTTCAAAGTTCAAAGTGCTCAAAGCATGGGCTTGTGCGGTGTTGGGTTTGACGCCTGTGGCTTTGAGGAGTTCAGCGCCTACCATGTGAGGCAACGGCCCTTTCATGGTCCCCAAGCCCAAATTCATGGTGGGTTCGCGAAAGTGAACAGGCAGCAGTTGCGCATGGCAATCGGTCATGTGCAAAAAAGACACTTGACCAAAACGTGGCATGTCGTACAAGCCTTCAGCATCGGCAGCGTCTTTTTGCGCAAAACTGGCCATGGGCATGCCACCGGCCATGCCAGCACCTAACACCTGCAGAAATTCACGTTTGGTCAAATTCATAGCGATGCCTGCTTACTGGTTCACGGGGGATTTTGGATCGAGCAACAAGGCCATCAGGTGCTGCAACTGTGTCTCGGTCAGGATGCCGTTGTGGCCAAAGCGCGGCATGTTGGAGCAGGCGTTGTAACCGCGTGCATTCCACAATTTGGCCCAGGTGTATTCAATGATCGGCTTGGAGGCGGGGCTGTTCACATCCGTGACGCCACGCAACTTGCCGTAGTTGTAAAGGCTGGGACCCAGTGTGCCGTATGAAATTTCAGTATTGCTGATTTGGTGGCAGTTGTAACAATTGCCGCCATTGACCGAACCTTCTTTGTCCGACCAAGTTTTGCCACGACCGTCTTGGGCAATGGCTTCACCGGTCTTGTAGTCGCCGATGAACTGACCGTTGCTGGGCCACTTGATGGTCTTGAAGTTGTCGTTGCGTATTTGTTCTGTCTGCTTGTCTGACAAAGGCTTGCCTTCATACTCAGCTTGGCTGCACAAACGGTTGGCCTCGTCCGGGGTCAGCCTGTCCATGCCGGCCTGCCCTTCGGCGCGAAAAGACGCCGTCAAAACCGGTTGGACTTCCTCAAGGTAGTTGCTGCTTTTCATGGTGGGGGTGGCGCAGGACGTCAAGCCCAGCGTCATGGCCAGCACAGTCAGGGTTGGAATAGGGAATGTTTTCAATCTGATTCCTTTGAACATCAACGACGAATGGCGGGCGCAAAAGCCACCGCATCTTTGGAGGTCACGCCCAAATACACACCCAAGGCGGTGCTGGCATCGCTGCCAAACACGGCATAGGGGAAACGCTGTTGTCGGTAGCAATCATTCAGCCGCAATTGCATGCTCCACATTTGCCCGTTGGAGACGCGATAGGCAGGCCATGCACCAAACCCGATGACAGCACCAGCTTGGGTGGTGAGATTGGGCAAGTCTTGCAATCGAATGCGTTTCCCGTCTTGGGCATGGCAGGTGGCACAGGCGAAATCATGGGTGCCAGAGCGAAAGTAAAACAACTTTTTGCCCAAGTCGAACATGCGTTTTTCTTCTGCATGGGCTTGGGGCAAGTTGAATCGCAGGCCTTTGGACTCGGCTGCCACCCATGTGGCCAAGGCGGTGATGGTGGTCTGCTCTCCCTTGCCGTAAGGCGTGTTGCGGATTTGCTCGGCATCAAAGCCTTGCAAGGTTTCCATACAGGTCAGCAACCTTGACTCCAGGTCTTGTACTTTTTGGGTGTCCGCAAAATAACGCGGCAACTCCGCCCAAGCGCCCTTGACTTGGCCCGGTCCTTTGCCTAAATCGCACTGGGCCAGCGATGCTTTTTTCGGACCACGCGCTTGTTTCCAAAGGTCTTCGCCTTTGGCTTCAAACAAATCGGCAGGGTTACCGTCTTGCAGCATGGCACGGTATTCGGCAATGCCATCAGATGTCGTTTTTTGGGCATATGCCGTTGTCGCGGCAACGACCAAGGCCACAGCGGTCATGGAAGCGGACAGGCGTCTCATGTCAGGACACCGTGGTTTCGTCAGTTCGGGTATCGCCCTTGTTGTCTTTCCAAGTCACGGCCACTTTGTCACCAGCTTTGCCGTTTTTGATGGTGAACTGCAAGAACGGGTTCTTAGACACACCGGGCCCCCATTCAGCGGTCATCACGGTTTGTCCGTTGTGTGTGGCCGTGACTTCTTGGATGTGCCATGCTGGCACGATGGCGCCGTTGGCATCTTTACGTTGACCTGACTCCATTTCGTGGCTCATCAAGACACGAACATTGATTTTGTCACCTGCCACTTGGGCACGAATGCGCATGGGATCTGCCATGTTATTTCTCCTTGAATGTGTGTGTTCAACCGCCGCAGCCACCCAAGGTGACCTTGACTTCTTTTTTGGTGAAAAGGGTTTTGCCGTCATCCATGACCGCCACTGCGTACACATCGCAGGATTGACTCATCTTGGCGCGGGTTTGGAAATTGGCATCCACCGATGGATTGACATTGAATTGCGCAATCAATGGGGATGGGTTTTTTTCCACCAACAGCAGCAATTTTTTGGCACCAGACAAACTGGTTTGCACCGTCATCGGCACCACCGCGCCGTTTTCGGCAATGTCTGGTGCGGTCAAACCAACATCTTTGCTTTCGGTTGGCATGGGCAAACCCAATGCTTTGAAAACATCGGTCATGGTTTTGGCATCGAAGGCTGATTTTTCAAAGGCCTGCGCCAAATCGGGCAGCATGCCAGCGCCCATCATCAGGCTGACAACCGCAAAGCTGCGTTTGAGTGCATCGCGACGTGTTTGCATTTCATTTCTCCTTGTTGAAGTTCAGGGTTTGACGCCGCCCGCCAACCATTCGGCGATGGCTTTGGCGTCAGCAGGTTTGAGGGTTTGCGCCGGCATGGGAATGCTGCCCCACACGCCCGAGCTGCCCATCAAAATTTTGTTGGTCAGGTAATCCAATTTACCGGCGTGTTTGCTGGCGACATCGGTGAAGGCTGGACCCACCACTTTCTTGTCCAAGCCATGACAGGCCAAACAATTGTTGGCTTGCAACAAGCCCATGACAGCATCGTTGGGGCCTTTGGGGGTGTCTTTGGCAGGTGCAGCTGCTTTTGTACCGGCGGCAGTGGCAGCCGTGCGCAAGGTGTTCACCCCTTTTTGCTGGCCCACCAAGCGGTTTTGATCAGCCAAGTTGCCATGAGCATCACGCGCAAAGTCGGGCAACATTGATGTGACCTTGACATCTGTCACGCAATTTTTCATGCAGGCGGTGTTGGCCGTGTCGGGCTTCTTGGTACCGCCCATTTCAGGACCTGGCCACATGTGGTGCTGGGTGGTCACGCCATGGCGGTTGGGCATGCGTTCTTGTGCTTGAACGATGGTTTTCTCGTTCAAAACGAAGTCATCCTGAACGATGCCACTTAAATTCAGCATAAAGGCCGTGACCGCATAAACCTCGTCGGTGCTCAAGGTTTTGGGTGCATTCCAAGGCATGGCACGGTTGATGTAATCCCAAACAGTGGACAAACTGGGGGCTTTCATGAAGGTGGTGCGTGCGGGAAAAGCGGTGTCTTTGAGTTTGGCCACGCGCCCCGTTTTCACATCCTCAGGCCCCACACCGCCCACCACGGGGTTGAACACCTCATTGGATTCACCAAAGATGCCGTGACAACTGGCGCATTTGGCCTCCCAGACATCTTGGCCTTGCGCCACCGAGCCTTCGCCTTTAGGCAAACCTTTGAAATCGGGGCGTACATCAATGTCCCACTTGGCCACTTCGGCAGGCGTGGCGGCGCGACCAATCCCCTGGAAGTTCTGCTGGGCCTGTGCCGTTGTCACGCAGGCCAAGAGCAACACGCTGACCCTGAGTGTGTTCATGGCCGAATCAAGCGACTTGTACATTTTGCACCTCGCCGCTTTCTTGCACCAGCCATGATTGAATGGCGTTGTTGTGATAAATGGAACGCGTGCCCCGCACATCGCGCAATTGCTTGAGGGTGGGCTGCACAAAACCGGTGTCATCGGTGGCGCGGCTTTGGATGATGCAAGGCTTGCCATCCCAAATCCAATCTAGATTGAAACGGGTCAGGCATTTGCTGAGCACTGGCGACTCCAAACGTGCTGTTTTCCAGTTAGAACCACCATCGACCGATACATCGACCTTTTTGATGGCACCTCGTCCCGACCAAGCCAAGCCGGTGATGTTGTAAAACCCTTTGTCCAGCAAAGCTTGACCACCTGAGGGTGTGGTCACCACGCTTTTGCACTCTTGGATGCCGCTGTATTGGCGGTGGGTGCCGTCGGGCAGCAAGTCGATGTAATGAATGGCTTCATCCTTGGTGCCGTAAGGCTTGTCGCCTAATTCAATGCGGCGCAAATACTTGACCCAACTCACACCTTGCACACCAGGCACCACCAAGCGCAAGGGGTAGCCGTTTTCAGGACGCAGCATTTCGCCGTTTTGGCCATAGGCCACCATCACTTCGCCTGATTTGATCAGGCTCATGGGTATGGTGCGCGTCATGGATGAGCCATCACCGCCTTCGGCCAGCACAAACTGCCCGGCTTTCAAATCTGCACCGCAGTGCTCCAAGATGGTGATGAGCGGCACGCCGGTGAATTCACTGCACGACAACATGCCGTGGCTGTATTGCACCGTGGGAACGGCGACATTGCCCCATTCCATGCCGGTGTTGGCACCGCACTCGATGAAGTGAAAACGCGAGACCGAGGGCAAGCGCATCAAGTCGTCCATCGTGAACACCTTGGGTGTTTTCACCAAACCATTGACCATGAAGCGGTGTTTGGTGGGGTCGACATCCCACCAGCCTTGGTGGTGACGCTCGAAATGCAAACCACTGGGGGTGACAATGCCAAACAAAGACTGCAAGGGCGCAAACGACACTGAAGCTTGTGTGGTTTGGGTCAAGCCTGGACTTTGTCGGCGCTGCAAATTCACTTCAAATTTGGACGGCTTGCCATAAGCAGGCGAAGCCACGCCTTGTCCCAAACCGGTTGCATGGGTGGGCAAATTCAAGATGTTGGGGTCACCCTCAGAGGCGTTTTGCGCAAGCGCTGCTGCACTCACTGTCATGCCGGCTGCAGCGGCAAAGGACCTGCGGAAGAAATCACGGCGACCTTGGGGCGATTGACTCTTTACTGCCTGAATGTCTTGCTGAGTCAAAAAATGCTCAGGTGCCTTGAGAATTTGACCAGTCCATTTATTCACATCAGTTTCCCTTAAATGTAAATTTATAAATTAACTGAAAATAATATATAACTTCTTTAATCAAATAAATATCAGTAAAAACCCTTGTTTTTTGGGCTTACTTCAAGGATTCTTGTTCCATCAGCAGGTAGGTGTTGAAGGCATTCATGCGGTTTGCATATTCAAAAAGGGGTAAATTTGAGAATTTTGACCAATCGGTGCGTTGGTAAGCCTCTTCAAACGACAAGTTTTCGTCAACGGCTCGTGACATGCTGGCACGTACATATTGCAAATAATCCTGCGTGAGTTGCAGGTCTTGGGTGAAGGTTTGGGTGGCAGGGCCGTGTCCAGGGACAGCCCACTGAACGGTCAAGGATGACAACGTTGTCAAGCCATGTTGCCAATGCCGACTGTCAGCTAGACCTACAAACGGCACACGCTGGCGAAACATCAAATCCCCAGCAAACAAAATCTTGGCATCGGGCAGATAGACCACCAAGTCTTCCAAGGAATGCGCTGGCCCCAAGTGCATGAGTTGAAACGTCACGCCACCCAAATTCAAAGTGCGGTCAGCGGTCAGCCATTCATCGGCAAAGACCAGTTGCGTTTGTCCATCGACCCACGGTGCCAAGTCCACGCGGGACGCGGCCAAACGTGCTTGCGCAGTTTCTGAATACAGATAGTGCTTGCCCGCCGCGTGCGCCCAGATGCGAGCCCCAGCCGATTTGAAAACTTGCAAGCCGTAAATATGGTCTGCATGAAAGTGTGTGACGATGACATCGGTCACAGGTAAGGCAGTGCGCTTCTTGATTTCTGCCAACAACTGCTTGGCCAAATCGGGCGAGCCCAAGGCATCGATCACCACCACCCTGTCTTGGGTGATGACAAAGCCAGCATTGGAGATGAAATTGCGGTTGGCCGAACTGCCCAAGGCGGCCAAACCCTGTACAAAGAAGACCTCGGGCTGCAACTCAATGGGACACACGAAACAGTTGTCGTTATTCTCAGTGGCTTGAGTTGAAGGTATCCATAAGAACGCAACCCACAAAGCCATATTCAACAACCCAAGCAGCCAGCTTTGCCGCTTGAACATCTTCGGTCAGCCCAAAGCCCGATATGCCTTCAATCCACCAGCGACATAGCGCGCATTGACATAACCCATCTGACGCAAGGAATTGGCGGACAAAGCACCACGGTTGTTGGCATTGCAATAACACAGCACAGTGGTGTTCAAGTCGGGCAACACCCCCTCGATGTTCATCTCCAACTTGCCACGACTCACGTGCAAAGAACCCGCCAAATGGTCGGCGTCATGCTCTTCCTTGTCGCGTATGTCGAGCGCCACAGCGCCCTGCCTCAAAAGTGCATCTACTTGTTCAACTGAAACACTTTGAACTTGTGCCATGGCAGCGTCTGCCAATTGTTGAAATTTTTCTGTGTAGGCCATGAACGTCTTTCTAAACTTTAGTAACTGAGATGGGAGGACTTACCCCAAAACACCCGGTAAGCAAACACGGTATAGCCAATGATGACCGGCAAGACCACCAAAACGCCATAGAAGATGACCAGCAAGGCCTCGGGTGAACTCGCGGCTTGCCAGATATTGAGCTTGTCAATCACCAGCCAAGGGAACAAGCTGTAGGCCAAGCCAAAAAACGAGAGCAAGAAAACACCCACCGTGCTTGCAAAAGGAACCCCAGCGCCGTATTGGTTACCTTGCGCAAACCGAACGGGCAAGCGCGACAAACTTCGTCCAATGACAAAGAACAAAGCCAATGTCACGGCGGGAATAGGCAGCAGCATCAGCAAGTTGGGAAAGCTGAACCATTTATCAAAAATGCGCTGACTGACCCAAGGC
>JACCDP010760331.1_pt1 | contig 21482 bp, 20 predicted proteins | sample 7445841 | NCBI WGS metagenome assembly JACCDP01 (sample SAMN15323441, study PRJNA562643) | freshwater metagenome | isolation source: river surface water | place: USA:Blue River Watershed | collected 2017-08-17
GAAGATATTAATCACGACAATCTCCAATTAGCGATGGAAAGGGAAATCCCGATTTGGGGTCAATATGCATCGGAAGCTACAGGAGGATATGATGTAAGAATAGGAGAATTTAGTGCATTCTGTCCCTATTCACAAATAGATCCCAATACTAAATCAAAAAGCCTTCAGGGAGTGCGTTCTAAATTTGTAGTACATGAAATAAATAGTAAAACAAGAAGAATAGTTTTATCTTCGAAAAAACTTTCAGATAAAGAAAAAGAATTAAAAAAAGAAATCTTAAAAGATGAATTAAAAGAAGGATCCTATGTCACCTGTACAATTAAATCTATACATCCTTTTGGATTGATTGTGGATATGAATGGATTCGATGCATTAGTCCCTTCGAGTGAGTCTAGCTTTAAGAAAAATTTAGACCTAAACAAAGAGTTTCAAATTGGTCAGATTATCCGAGGTAAGATTATAGGTTTAGATTGGAAAGACAACAAGATTTCAATATCTTTGAAAGATAGCTTAGATGATCCATGGTCAAAAAACATCCCTCTGAAAGAAGGGGATATAGTGACAGCAACAGTAGATATCATAAAACCGTTTGGAATGTTTGTAAGGTTCAACGATCACTTTCATGGTTTGGTGTCCAATAAAGAAAGCGGTTTACCTCATCGTATTCCACTCAGCTCTCATTACAAACAGGGTGATACCCTTGAAGTATTTATCACAGAGGTGAATCCCTCTAAAAAACAAATTGCAGCCTCTATTTCAAAAGCTAAAGAAGCTAAGGAAAAACTAGACTACCAATCTTATATCTCTGATCAAAGTGTAAGCCATGTCTCTAGTTTTGGACTTCTTTTACAAAAAAATCTTAATAAAAAATAAATGATTTCGATAGCTCTATTTGAGCCTGAAATACCTCCCAATACAGGGAATATTGCCAGGCTCTGTGTTGGCTTAGATATCAATCTATATATCATAGGAAAACCCTCTTTTGATCTCTCAGAAAAAGCTGTTAGAAGGGCTGGACTGGATTACTGGTCATACTTACGTTTGTCTACATTTGAAACTTGGGAATCTTTTCTCCAAAGCAATGAAGTCCAAATTGATAGAATCTTTGGGATAACAAAATTTGGGAAAAAATGCTATTACAATTCTAAATTCCAACCAGGAGACTGCTTCCTTTTTGGTAGGGAGACAAACGGACTCCCTGATTACATCCATACATTTTTTAACGAGGATAAAAAACTCTATATCCCAATGCCAGGAGCCGTTCGGAGCCTAAATCTTTCTAATGCAGTGGCTGTGATTGCATACGAGGCCTATAGGCAAATTAATTTAGACTTAAATTTTTAAGAATTTAATTTAGACTTTACACAATAAAAAACATCGTTATATTAGGCAAAGTATGTCATTATCTCCTGAAGAAACAGAAATTTTAGATCTAATGAAAGCTATGCTACCAACAGGGCTATCTGGTTACCCTGCTGATTTTTTATCTTGGATAAAAATGGAATATAAGAAAAAAGGAAAGACTTATTCCTCTGTTTCCATGAAATCTATAGAAAACTGTCTTACAGTGTTAAAATCAGAAAAAATAATAGAACCAAACAAGAATGACCCAAAAGAATATTGTGGTGTTAGTTCTGTTTTATTAAAAACTTGGGTAAAAGATTCTTATGAAATCTATGGTGCCTTTGAATTTTCACCAATCCAATATGTACGTTCCCGGTTAGAATCTTTTTTAAAGATAAACAATGTAAGTGAAGATGACTTAGTAGATGTGAGCATTGCAACAATAGAAGCTATTGAAAATGCTGCCAAATATGGAGATGGAAATAGTGTATTTGTATCTTGTACCATCCAAGAGAAAAAATTACAATTGGAAATTATAAATAAAATCAAAGATGTTGATTTAGAAACAGAATTATTAAAAAAGTATACATCTGCAACTACCCTTATGAAGGGAGTTATGGTTATGCAAAAGCTATTCAACCATGTAGATTTACAAATTTTAGAAGAAACACAACAAGCTAAACTCTACGCTGAAAAAATATTCGCTTAAGTTCAAACAAACCTATAAAAGCATTAAATAATATATAACCTGTCGGTATGATCAGTCCTAACGCTGGTGTAAACGAATAAGTCAATACTATAGTAGATATAATTGTTGCAAATAGACTAAATACCAAATCAAATGAAGCAAACCTAATTTTTTTCTGCATCCTAGCTAATAAAAACAGTCCTATCAATGGGCCAAATGTAAATGAAGTTATTTTTAGACCCAAATCTACTAAACCATTTGTGATACTCTCCTCCATAAAGTAAGGTATCATAGAGCTCAAAAATAATATAAATCCCCAACCTATACTTATAATTCGAGATAAAAATAACGATGGTTCCTCATTAGAGCTTTTTTTCATAAAATCTATTATAAAAGACAATGACATAGAATTAATAGAGCTGGAGAGAGTAGACATTGCACTTGCTAAAATAGCTGCAATTAAAAGACCAATCACTGGAGATGGTATATTTTCAATGATATACTTTGAAAAGACTTTGTCTTGAGGAATATCTGTGCCCTTGAAGAAAATAAATAAGAGAAATCCTATAGATAAAAATAAAGTAAATTGAATAAAAACAAAAATTCCTGAACCTATCAATGCTTTTTTACTATCTTGTAAATTACCGCATGCTAACAGTCGTTGTGCAAACATTTGATCAACTCCATGAGAGCCAATAGAAATCAAAATACCACTGATAACTGCATTTATAAAATAATAGGGAGAATTAAAAAAGGATCCTTCAAATCCATGATAAATAATAAACTTACCGGATTCTTGGCCTCTCAATAGTATATCATTGAATGAAATGCCATCAATTGATTTAAAAAGATGAAGTAATGCATAGATCCCACCACCAAGATAAACAATAAATTGAATAGAATCAGTAATTACAACAGACTTAAAACCGCCATAAACTGTGTACAATACGGTAGTGAAGGTAATAATAAACAAAGTTGCTATACTAACTTGGTGATCTGAAAAATAATCTCCTAAATAACCCTTTAAAATAAAAGTTATAGGAATGGAGGTTGCATATAATCTAACTCCATCCGCTAATACTCTTGTAATTAAAAAAACAGATGAAGTATACTTCTGAGTATTAATACCTAAATTATCTCCTATCCATTGATATACTGATATATAATTATTATTGTAATACAGAGGAAGTATAAAATATGCTACAATTATTCTTCCTATAATAAATCCAAACGCTATCTGTAAAAAAGAAAAATCTGACTTAAAACTTATTCCTGGAACATTCAAAAAAGTTAGGCTAGAAGTTTCAGTTGCTATTATGGACAGCATTATAAAGTACCAAGGAAGATTTTTATCAGCTAAAAAAAAGTCTTTTGAATTTTTAGTATTACTAAAATATAGCCCTACTAGAGTTATAATAAATAAGTAGATAAAGATAACCATTAAATCTAATAAAGTAAAATTCAAAACTGTTGACTCCTATAGTTCACTGTATAGATATTTTTTGGGTGGTATGGATATTATTCTCTGTATAGAAACTAAATAAGCAAAAAGGATTGCTAGAGAAGAAAACAAAAAAACATAAATAAAATCCAAAATTGGGACTTTATAATTTATACTTAATATCCAAGTAGATATAAAGTAATTAGCAATCAATGCTAAAATAACAGATGATACAAAAGAGTACAATGTAACTGCAAATGCTTCTATTGTATATATCTTTCTAATAAATAAAGATCCTGCTCCTACTATTTTATAGAGTGCAGTTTCCTGTTTTCTATCTTTTTCTTGTAAGTATAGTGAAGAAAAAAGTACAAAAATTGCCGAAGAAAAAATAAAGTATGTCATGAGATTAATTATAGAATTAATTTTAGAAAATATTGAGTTCAATCCCAAAACTGTTTTTTCAATATCAAATATAGTTATATTGGGATAGGTTTTTACAACTTTTCTCTGAAATTCTATTCGCTTAGACGATTCGGTTATGAAAAAAGAGCTAATATAATTAGAAGGAGCATATTCTAAATCTCCACGAGAGAAAATAACAACGAAATTAGGTTTCATATCTGACCAATTTACTTCTCTGGTATTTGTGATTTTACCAGATACTTCTATACCTTGTATATCAAATTCTAAACTATCTCCTACGTTTACACCCAATGCTTTTGCAAAATCTTTTTCTACAGATATTTCATTTTTTGAATTATTGTCCCAAAATTTTCCTTTGGAAATTTCTTCACTGTCGTACATACTATCTCTGAATGAGAGGAAATATTCCCTCGTACGGGCTGTAGACTTCCAATCTCTATTGATTGATTCAAATTCAATACTATCTTTTTTGATAAGCTCATTATTAATTTTTTTTAATCTAGCTCCAATCACAGGAGATGTATAAATTTCTTTTGCATTGTACTCATTCTGTAAATTAGAGATATAAGTTAGTTGTTCTGGCTTGATATCTAAAATAAACATATTAGCTTTTTGATGAGATACATCCCATCCACCTAATAAAATTAGACTATTTCGAACAATAATTGAGAGAAGTATGATTGATATTGCACTTCCAATTCCCACTATAGGTAGACTTAGTCCACTACCAGTTTTGGAAATTTTTCCAATTATAAATCTAGTGGTACCAACTAAGATTCCCCATTCTGATATTTTTCTACCTATAATTCTCAAGATAAAGTAAAAAATATATATCAGCAGAGGCAGAAAAACTAAAACTCCACTCAATAAAAAAGCTTTAAAAAACTGTGAAGTTTCAATATAGGCTATGAAAAAAAATATTATATAAATAAATAATATTTGGAAAATTACTACTTTATTTGAAATAAATTTCAAACTTAAAGAGTTTTCTGTTTCACTGCGAATGGCACTTAAAGGGCTCTGAATAAAAATAGCATAAATAGAATCTAAAGTAAGTAAAAGAGGAATAAATATTCCAATAAAGATTCCCCAAATGATTGACTTAAAATCTAAATTAGGTTTTATATTAGATAAAAATTCTGACCCAGTGATATCGGGGATATAAAATTGAGTTATGTACCCCAACCCTACTCCCAACAAACTTCCTATTACGGATAAAACCATTATCTCTGTTAAAAATAATTTTATAGAAAACCAGGAACTTGCACCTAAACATTTAAAAATAGCGATTTCTTTAATTTTTAACTGTAGTCTAGTTCTAACAGTTATAAGGATAGATATTGCTCCTAAGAAAAAAGAAGATAATCCTAAAAGTATCATATAATCTAATGTACTATAGATAAATTTTTGTGTTCCAGATCCTACTTCTGTATAATGATAAATAGTAATATCTTCTTTTATAAATTGGTTGAAGTAACTTTTTTTGATATCTTGCGCATCTATTCCATCTGGAAGGGATATTAGCATGTTATATCGAATTCTGCTTCCCCTCTGCTCAAGGCCTGTGCTTTTTAGTCCATCTATTCTAATAATAGATGCAGGTGCCATTCCAGAAAATCCACCCATATTGGACAAAGGTTCTTTTATAATATTACCCCTATAAACAAAAGCTGCTTCTCCAAGTTTGACTTTATCTCCCAACTTTATTTCTAGGTTTTTAGTGATACTTTCATCTAAAAGAATCTCATTAGATTTTAAATTTATATAGGCGTCATTAGGATATGTCTTTAATTCACCATAAAAAGGATATCCTACTCCTACTGCTTTCACCATAGAGAGATTAGTCTCTCCAGTGTTCACATTGCTCATCATGGATAAAAATTGAATTGTATTTGTTGAATTAGAATCTTTGGGAAGTATCTTTTGTATTTCAGAAATTTGGGACTTAGTGAGCTTTCTAGAGGAATCAAAAGATATATCCGCCCCCATAAGTGTTTTCGATTCTTTGAGTATTGAGTTTTTTAAACTATTTTTATATGAATTAATTCCAGTAACTGAGCCTACACCGATAACAATAGAAAATATAAATGTAAAAGATGAAAATGAAAAAATATTTATATTTTTTTTTAATAATTCTTGAGAGATAGATAATTTCATTTCTTTTTTTTGGTAGTTACAGATTTAGATGCTTTCGGAACATTTTCTTTTATTTCTAATTTTTTGATCTTTTCTGATAGCACCCCATTTCTCATTTCCATAATTCTGCTTGAATAATCAGCAACACCAGGATCATGTGTTACAATAATTAGAGTAGATCCCATAGATTTATTAAGATCCAATAACATATTCATAATTAAGTCACCATTCCGAGAATCTAAATTCCCTGTTGGTTCATCAGCAAATAATAGTTTGGGATTATTAATAAAAGCTCTAGCAATAGCTACCCTCTGTTCTTCTCCACCAGATAATTGAGAGGGGAGATGGTGAATTCTACCTTCAAGTGATACTTTTTTTAAGAGTTCTCCAGCACGTTCTTTGATTTCTTTATCTTTGTATTTGCCTGAAATAAGTAAAGGCAAACCTACATTTTCAATCGCGTTCAGATTTTTTATAAGTTGAAAATTTTGAAATATAAATCCAATTTTTTCTGATCGAATTTTACCTAGTTGGTCTTCCTGCTTAGATGTAATTTCTTCACCGTCTATGTAAACTCTTCCTTTATCTGGCTTATCCAAACCAGCTGCTATACCTAAAAATGTTGATTTTCCGGAGCCTGATGGGCCCATTATTGAAATAAACTCTCCTGCATTAACATCTAAATTTAAATCAAAGAGGATAGGTAATTCTCCTTCTGGAGTTTTGTACGATTTATAGATTTTTTCGAGTTTCAACATATTTTCTAAATTTTTTTCCTTATTGCAATACAGGTAAGGTAATCTAAGAGATTCCCATTCCCATGATTTTCTTTCTGCCAAGACTCCAAACTAGCAATTAAACTTATAATTAAGTCTTTAGAAGTTTTCACATTTCTTTCAAATGAATTTAATTTCTTATTTAAGTAATCCGAAAGTTCATTATTTCTAAATTCATTTAATGATTCTAACCTATCTGAAAGAATCAATAGATATTCCCCAACCTTAAATTCGATTCCAACAGGATTGGTATTAAAAAATTGTTTATCTAAATACTCTTCTTCTATGCTAGATAGAAGATGGATGGAATTTTCTTTTAATAAAAAGACAGGCATATTTTGAAATTTATGGTATAATAAATTATTAGAATTTTTAGATATATATGCGATAAACATATTCGTTTTTTCTGTAATATATTCATTAACTATTCTAAATATTTCATGAAATAACTCTTCTTCTACTAAATGAGAAAAGCTTTTCATAGCTAATAAGGTAGATTTTATTTTCAATTTATAGATAGAACTATTAAGATTATCTAATGGACTACCAGTCATACAAACTATACATCCATTCCTTGTTTCAATTATCTCTATTAGATCAGAAAATGATTTTTCACTCTTATTAGGTAAAACTGCAACATCTAAATTTTCAATTGGATTTAGCTTAATATTATAAACAACAGGAAGTAGTTTTGATATTAAATCTATCTTTAAATTCGAAGTATGGTTATTTTTATCCTTAGACTCATTTTCTAAATAATTATTATATGTTTCAACTAGTGTATCTCTTAATTCTATTAATTCAGTAAAAGCAAGTTTTTTAGTTATTATTTTATCCTGATAATTTTCAAACCTAAAGTTAGAAATAAGTATGCAAAAGTTTTTCAATTGATTTGTAAAATTATAGGTATAAAGAAATATTATAACAGCCATAGCTAAAGAAAAAGAGAGTGCAATAAATATTCTTCCAATATAAATTAGTGGTAATATTTCATTTGTTTTTTCTAACTGTCTGAAAATATAAATATCTTCGATATAAATCAATGCTACAAAAAAAGTAAAAATTAATATAAATGCATTAAATGTAGATGAAAGTAAAAAAGTTTTAGAATTTCTCATGGTCTTCGTTTACAAATTAATAACATTCTTCCAGCACTTTCTTGAAATTTATCCATTCTAAAATTACTATAGTTATTAAGTATATCAAATCCTATACTCATAAGGATAGTTTGGATCTCGCTATATGAAAATACCCTCATTACATGACGATCCTTAACCGTCTCTTGGTTTAGGTTATAAATAAAATTAACTTCGACTAAATTTTCATTACCCTCCGGACTACTTGCAACTCGAAATCCCCTGTTTCGTTTTATCATAATGCTTCCTACTTTACTTAAACTTACAGGAGCAATTGGCTTACGTTTAATTTTGCGTACGGGTGAAGAGTTCCAAATCTCAAGTATAAATAATCCTTTAGGACGAAGACTTTCGCGAATATTTACCAAAGCATCAGAAATTTCTTGATCTTTGATTATATAATTAAAAGTGCCAAACATACATATAATTGCGTCGACTAAATCATTTTTTTTATAAGTTTGAAGGTCAGCAATTTCAAAGTCACATTTAGGATATCTTTTTTTAGCTATACCAACCATCTCTTCTGATATATCTATTCCTCTAACATTAAAACCATTTTGATTTAGGGCAAAGACATGTTCACCACTTCCGCAACCTAAGTCTAATGCTGTCTTTATATTGTACTTTAGAAAAAGCTTTCCTAGAAAATCTATTTCCTCATCAAACTTACGTCCAACTTTTTCAATTTCGTAATAGTATTCTGCTAGTTCTCTATATAATTTCATATATTGTTTTTAATTTAGAAAATCTGTTGAATTGAGAGGGTAACCTGAGCATTCGGTATATAAGCACATTTATAGAGACTATAAAAAAATCAATGAAAGCTTTCTACCCATTAATACTTTTTTTACTAACCACTATTTCCGTCCATGCAAAAACACCTCAAAGTATAGTCACACAAACAGAAGTATTCATCTGGGGTTCCATTTTTTTTTCAATCTCTCTAGGAAGTCTCCTGCTCATAGTACATTTATTTCCCAAAAGCAATGCATACAAATCTCAATTTATTCAAGAAGAACCAAACCAACCTGAGAGTGAATTTTCTGAAGTAGAAGAAGAACCAGTAATTGACACTTTATCAACAAATAAAGTAAATAACTCTTCTACTTTTACTTCTATCACATCCATGGATTCTATCCCAAATATTCCTACAATAAAAAATTCTGAGACTGTATTACCATCAAATTCTACTAAGCAGAGCCCTCAAAAACTCCAGCCTCCAATTAATTGCATTACAATTAATTTTGATAGTGTATATAAGATGAGATTATTGGATGTTGAAAATATTTGTAAAGAATTTATAGAAAAATTAAACTTAATTACTAAAACAAGGATTACATCAATTTATTTTATTAAAAATAATCTCTTCGTTTGTTACTTAGAAAAAAAAATGAATTCGTTTATAGAGTACGATTCAACTAAAGAAAAGATTGATCTTTCTGAGGACATAGTAAGTTTCTTATACAAGAAATTAGGTGCATTTTCCTCAACACATTCTGATGCCGTACTACCACTGATAAGCAATCAAGAATTATTCGGTGCTATCAAAATTCAATTTTTCAATCCTATCAAAAATAATGAGGTGAATTTAATATGGAAAGAAATTAAACAATTTTCTGGATTATTTTATCAAACTTACTTTTCAAATCCCTCAGTTGAACAAGAGGAATCACAATCTTTCTCTACTTCTGATTTTCAGAAAACTCTTTTAAAGTATTTTCCTAGCACAGGGAACTACAGTCTTGTTTTACTAAAAATTTTTAATACAAAAATAGCTAATACAATAGAATTTCGATTTTCGGCTACACTTAGAAAAATTTTAATGAATAATATAGATATTTATAAACTAAATGATGATACTTATAGTTTTATCTTAGATAAGGAATCTTTCATCACTCTAGAAAATAATATTGGAATGTTTATTGGAGAATTGATCAATGAGGATCCAACTTTGGAAATATGTATAGCAAATGCTTTTACAACTCCAACAAATAAAGATATTGACGATTGGTATAGGGCTGCTTTGGTTTCCTTAAAGGTAGCAGTATCAAAAGGAGTTAATACATTTAATTTTGTCCATTGAACGCCCATCCATTAGAAAATATTTTCTAGGAATAAAGTTTTTATCAGGCTATGCTGTATCTCCAAATGTAAATCTTATTTCTGATCGTGAAGATAGATTTATAGACTCCGAATCTGGTCGATCGTACAGAGTTAAGATTCTACATCCAAAGTCAAAATTAAATACAAAACTACCAGGAGTAATCCTTCTTCATGGAATGAACAAACAAGGAATTGATGACTCCCGTATTCTGCATCTTGCAAATATTATCACAAGTATGGGATACACTACAATCCTCCCTGAAATTCCAGAGGTTACTGAATTACAAATCAATGAGTCCACTTTAGAATCTGTCTACAGTGCATTGTGTAGTGTAGTTGAAAGAAATGACCTTTTTTTGGATAAAAGACTGGGATTTTTTTCTGTCAGTTTCTGTGGAGGAATTGGTTTGATTACAATATCAAAACCAAAGCTAAAAGACAAAATTTCTGCCATTGTAACGATTGGAGCATATTCACATTTTGGGAGCACCATTCCCTTTGTAATGGATAACTACGAAGAAGATAACTATGGAACTTGCATTTTTTTTCATAATTATATAGATTTTTTTGATAAATCAGCTAAAAATTTAAAAATTTACTTCTATGAAGCAGCAATGGATAATGGTCTAAAAAGAACAGGGGAAAATGCTATTGCACCAAAAGTATTTTTAACCCTCAATGAAAATGAATTAGAACTTTATCGGCGAATTCATGAAGATAAAGAATTCAGAAAAAATCTTTTTGAAGAATTTCGTCAAAATTCTAAGTCTTTAATAGACTACTTATCTCCGATAAATTATCTTGAGAAGATAAGATCTTCTATTAGTTTAGTGCATGGGAAGGGGGATCTAGTGATTCCTGAAGTTGAATCTCAAGAGCTAGCAAAAGAACTTGATAAACTCAAGAAGCCCTACAAACTTGAGATAACAAGGCTTTTATCCCATGGTGACACACTGCCAATTTGGAAACAAATATCTGGGATCCCAGGATTGGCATCAGCATTTGGTTATTTTTTTACAAATATATAAATATAAATCAGAGTAGAGGAAATGGCAGTAGAAGACGGAAAAAAAGAAAACAAGGGAAATCCCCCAGTAAGTTCTGATCCAATTGCCCACATGAAAGTGGAGATAGTCTCAGGTAATATGGAGGCTTACTTTACACTCAACACGGAAGGTATGGATTTCAGTCAAATTGAAACAACTGTTATTTATAATTACCTTACTAACAATACAAAACTGTATTCAGATTTAATTGATTACAATAAGATCAATGAAGTGATAGCTACCGTTAAAAAGATCAAAAGTGGCGCCATCAAAGATACTTCCATAAGGGTAGTGATAGCTAAAGGTGTTCCCCTCACTGAAGGGCAAGATGGCTGGATAAAATACTACCATCCTCATAACCAAAGAGTTGTAATTGGAGCAGATGGCAAAGCTGATTTTAGAAACTTAGAAAAGTACATTACAATCAAACAAGGTGATAAGATAGCCACGGTATTCCAAGGAGTTCCAGGAAAACCAGGTAGGGATGTCCTTGGGACAGAACTTTTTCCCAAAGCAATCAAAAAACCAAAGATTGAAATTGGGGCAAATATCACCTCAGAAACTATAATCTCACAAGAAGAACCAGATAAGATATACAATGAATTCAGTGCTTCCTGTGATGGAGTTTTGATTTCCAATGACGACTCCATTCAGGTGTCAGAAGAACTTCGTTTGACAACAAATGTTGGTATTGCTACAGGAAATATTAACTACCAAGGTAGTATTACAGTTGAAGGCTCAATCGAAGAAGGTGCAAAGGTAGTTTGCACAGGTATGCTTATGGTCAATGAAAACGTTGAATCTAGCGACCTTGACATAGGCCAAGATATGAGCGTCAAAGGCGGAATTAAGTTAAAAAACCGTGGTGTCATTAAAGTAAAAGGAAACCTTCGATCTAAATTTATAGAAAATGCTATCCTGGAAGTCGATGGAGATGTCATTGTAGAAGGCTCCATACTCAATTCAAAAATTTACTGTTTAGGCAGTGTACTTTTAATTGGAGCAACCAGTGGGATTTTGGGTTCGGAAATCATAGTATTTGGTAGTGTTTCCACAGTTAACTTGGGCTCCACAGCAGGTCTCGATGTGGTCATTGATATGGGCTATCATTACAAAAATGATAAGCTTTACAATGAAGTCGGAAATATGATAAAAAACTCTGATAAAGAACTTGCCACTCTGGTTCCTCAAGTGCAGCAAATGAATAACATCATCAAGCAAAGTCGTGGTAAGCTAGATGAAGATAGAAAAAGAAAGTACAAAGAGTTAATAGATACATTTAAACAAAAAAATGAACTCCACCGTAGATTGGTGAATAAGCAAGAAGAATTGAAAACATCTAGATTTAATTCAGAAAAAATCAATTTAATCGTAAAGGGAGCTGGTTTCCCAGGTGCTACAGTAAAATACCGAAGACAGGTAGAAAAACTTTCTGTGATGCAATCTGCATTTATGATGAATTTCTATCCTGGACAGGATCATGCCCCAATGACAGGACTGAGTACAGTTGCAAATAAAAAAGCTAAGGCTTGATCAACCATCTTGTGTCAGCCTAGCTTTAAAGCTTTATTAAATACCTTTATCCTATGATTTCACCCCTACCAAAAAAATCCAAACCATGGAAATCTAATTCTCCAAACAGGGCATATGCATAAAAAAGTAATTGTAATCGGTGCTTCCAGTGGAATTGGTTCAGAGATAGCCAAAGAACATCTCAAAAAGGGTAATCATGTAGTGCTCGTAGCACGCAGAACCGAAGAGATGCAAAATAGAATTCAGGAGTGTGGAAAATTACCCCCAAACTCAAGGGCTCATATTTTAACACATGATGTTGCAGATACTAAATCTGCCCCAAGTTTATTTTCTAAAGCAATAGAACTCTTAGATGGCTTAGATGAGATCTACTTTGCATCTGGGATTATGCACAAGGTAGAAATAGATGAGTACAATACCAATTTAGATCTACAAATGATTGAAGTCAATCTCTGTGGGACAATTGCTTGGTTGAATCCTGCTGCTGCATTCTTTAGTAAAAAAGGAAGTGGTAAAATCATAGGAATCTCCTCTATTGCTGGTGACAGGGGAAGAGTAGGAAATCCTGTTTATAATACATCCAAAGCAGCTTTAAACACATATCTAGAAGCATTGCGAAATAGACTCTCTAAAAAAGGTGTTCTTGTTCTAACTATAAAACCTGGTTTTATAGACACAGCAATGACCAAAGGTATGAAGGGGCTTTTTTGGGTTATAAGTGCAAATAAAGCAGCCTCCATCATCATAGATTCTGCAGATTCTGGAAAAGAAGATATATATGTTCCTTCTAGGTGGTGGTTAGTAGGATTTATTATAAAAAATATTCCATCCTTTATTTTCAAGAAATTAAGCGTATGACTAATTCTAATTCATCTCTATCTATCGTACTACCTGAATCAAGTGTTGTTCAATCATGGGGAATGTCACACACAGTTATAGTTCCTGTAATGACCCCAACTACCCTAGAGGAAATAAAATCTATTTTTTCCTATGCAAAGGTGCATAAACTAAAAGTTGCCTTTCGTGGAGGGGGATGTAGTTACGGAGATGCATCTATAATAGATGATGGAATTATACTCGATATGAGTAAGTTCAATAAAATTTTAGATGGAGAGTGTAAAGATGGAATTATCTTGGCACAATCCGGGGTAACTATCCAGCAACTTTGGGAAACAGCTATTGAGAAAGGATACTGGCCTCCTGTGGTGAGTGGGACAATGTTTCCAACCTTGGGTGGAGCTCTCTCCATGAACATACATGGAAAAAATAACTTTTGTATGGGACCGATTGGTGAGCACATACTAGAATTTACTCTTTTAACTCCTGAAGGGAATTTGTTAACCTGTAACCAAGAGCAAAACAAAGATATTTTTTATTCTGCTATCGGCGGGTTGGGTATGCTTGGATGTTTTATAAACATCAAGATCAAATTGAAAAAAATATTTTCTGGTAAACTGTATGTTACACCTGCCCCTATTCACTCACTTGCTGAAATGATTGAATACTTTGATAAAAATTATAAAACTTCTGACTATCTTGTTGGATGGATAGATGCTTTCGCTTCCGGTAGTTCATTGGGTAGAGGTCTAATTCATAAAGGAAATTATATTCCTGAAAATGAAGACCCTAATTTTTTAGAAAATCGAAAAGTAATTCATCAGCATCTCCCCACTAGATTTTTTGGTATTGTTCCAAAATCTTGGATGTGGCTATTCATGTATCCCTTTTCAAATCGATTTGGGATGAAGTTTATTAATTCTTTGAAATTCCTTTCTGGAACAATCTTAACTAAGTCGTACAAGCAAGGACATGCAGAATATGCTTTCCTACTTGACTATGTTCCCAATTGGAAATATATTTATAAACCAGGGAGTATGATCCAATACCAAGTATTTATTCCCAAAGAAAATGCTCTCAAAAGTATGCAAGAGATTCTAGAGCACTGTCAAAAAAGAAATATTATTTCTTACTTAGCAGTTTTTAAAAAGCATAGAAAAGATAATTTTTTACTTAGCCATAGTGTGGATGGGTACTCTTTAGCTCTAGATTTTCCTGTAACAGAAAATACAAGAAGTAAAATCTGGGAATTAGCTTATGAACTAGATGCAATAGTTGTAAATAATAAAGGAAAATTTTATTTTGCAAAAGATAGCACTTTGAGACCAGTTATTGCAGAAAAAATCTTTACAAAAGAAGTTATGGATGCATTTAAAAAAATCAAAGATAGATTGGATCCTGGTCATATTTTATTAACAGATTTATATCATAGGATATTTCTTTCGTAATATGTTTAAAGGTTTTATCGTTGCATTCTTTTTTTGGATGTCATTAGCGGCAGGTGTCCATTTTGGAATCCCAAAGTACTTCGAGGTTCCGTTTGGAAGTTATTTAGAATTAAATTATTTATTTATAGCATCCGTTCCTATGATTTCCATAGGAAGTATTTTAGGTGGTATTGCAAAAGTTACTTACACTGATAGATTTAAGAAGTTACTCCTAATCTGTTTATTTTTAGTTTATTTGTCATGTTTATTTTTTTCAAGTTATGTAGTCATGATTGCTAAATCAATATACCAAACTGGTTCTGACAGGTTGATTGCTATTTTAGTGATTGGAAGCAATAATTTTTTATTATATGGATTTATGTTCTTGCCTATTATTCTTTTGGAAGTATTCTTAGTAGATATGTTTTGTCCACCTATTTACTAAGGAGATATCCATGGAAAACAGTTCTGATCTATCCTCAGATCCTAATCAATTAATTTCTGAGTTATCTCAATCTGAGAAGCAAAAAGTTCAAGAGATATCAAAATCTATTAATTTGAACGATTCACAAGGTATCATTCAATATGGGGTAAATGTTCAAACTAAAATTTCAGAGTTTTCAGATAATGTACTACAAGAAATTCAATCTAAAGATGCAGGACAATCAGGAGAAATTTTAAACAATCTAATGCTAAAAATAAAAGAGTTGGATGTAGGGAGCCTCTCTGCAGATGAAAGTTTTTTAGCTAAAGTACCAATTCTATCTGAATTTGTAAGTTCTACAAAGAAATTTATTTCACGTTATGAAAAAGTAAGTTTTCAAATTGAGAAAATTATCGATGAGCTTCACAGTGCCAGAACTAATCTATTAAAAGATATCCAACTACTCGAAGGACTCTATAATAAAAATTTTGAGTACTACAAAGAGCTTTATTTGTACATAATTGCTGGTGAGCTAAAACTAAAGGAACTCATAGAAATTACCATCCCGGAAATAAAAGAAAGAGCAGAAAAATCAAAAGATCCTTTAGATGCTCAAAAATACCAAGATCTTATGCAAATGGTTAATCGTTTTGAAAAAAAGATATATGATCTAAAACTAAGTAAAACTTTGTCTTTTCAAATGGCTCCTCAAATACGACTTATTCAAAATAACAATCAGCTCTTAATAGAAAAAATACAAACATCTATCTTAAACACTATCCCACTGTGGAAGAACCATATAGTAATAGCAATAGGTTTAGTAAGACAAAAAAAAGCTTTGGAAGCTCAAAAAGAAATAACAAATGCAACCAATGAAATGCTCACTAAAAATTCTGAACTCCTCAAAATTGGAAGCATAGAAATAGCTAAAGAATCTGAACGGGGAATTGTAGATATTGAAACTCTAAAAAAGATAAATGATGATCTAATTAAGACAATTGACGATACTTTAAAAATCCAAATGGAGGGAAAACAAAAAAGGATTTCTGCAGAAACTGAATTAAATAAACTAGAAGTAGATCTTAAACAAAGACTCATCGAAGCTAAAAATCAACTTCAATGAAAGAAACTCTCCCTTCACCCATAAATAAAGAAGAAATAGTTTGGGCAAGGTATGCACATGCTAGCTCTCTTTTAACTTACATGCTTTCTATCACACCATTCTTCTACTTATATGAAGGAGCTATATTGTCTATAATTGTTCCTTTACTTATATTAGTTTTTCAGAGAAAATCGGAATATGTAGTTGAGCAAGCTGTAGAAGCAGGTTATTTTCAATTGCTATTGGCTGGAATGTTTTGGGCAGTGCCAGCAATTTTTCCATATTCAAATGCAGTAGACTCTTTTAATATATTTAAATTATTTAGATTTATAGCGTATATAGGAATAGGGACTATTCATTCCATCACCCTTGGATGGTCTTTGATTTCAGTATCTTATGGTAAGTCGTACAATCACTTTCTATCTCCATTTAAATCTATATTCACTTCATTTAAAAAGAGGAAACTAGAAAAATCAATCGTTAATAGCAAACTGGATGATTTATCTCAAAAAATGTACTACGATGTCAAAGAAAGTATAGAGAAAAAAATTGATACATTTAATAAATTAAAGTTACAAAACACTGATTCAGGTTTAAAATCAAAACTTAATAAAATTACTATTTCATTAACCAAACTCATAGAAGCACTAAAGAATGATCCGAGTGAATTTATAAATTCAAGACATTTTTTAAATTATACATTAGATTCACTATCCACAATTTTACAGAAGTACTATGAGTTAAATAAAATTGAAATTAAAGATGAAGCAATAAAAAATTCTCTCAATAAAGTTCCCTCCGTCTTAGAGTCAATCGGTGATTCATTAGATAAATACCAACAAAAGATTATGGAAAAAACTGTAATGCAATTAGATACTGAAATTGAAGTTATGAAGAAAACCATAGGTATGGAATTCTTTAAATAGTTGTTCTAGATTTTATAGCAATGCCCAGAGTGTATTGATCAGCATACTCCAATGTGCTTCCTACTGTAACTCCATGTGCAATACGTGTAATTTTAATAGATGTATCTTTGAGTAAACTCGAGATGTAAGATGCAGTAGCGTTTCCTTCAAGCGTTGGATTAGTTGCTATCAATAATTCTTCTACAGGGAAGTCTTTTATCCTTTGTAAAAGCTCCAAAATTCTTAATTTTTCGGGACCTATCCCATCTAAGGGAGAAATCACGCCGTTTAAGACGTGGTATTTTCCTCTTATTTCCCCTGTTTTTTCAAGGAAAAATATATCTTCTGATTTTTCTACAACACAGATTATAGCAGAAGATCTTTTTGGTGATTCACAAATTTCACAAATAGGGTTTTCTGTCATACCACCACAAATTTCACAAAAAGTGATACTATTTCGAACCAACTGTAAATTATTTAAAAAATCTTCAAAAGCCTTTGGTTCCATTCTTAGGAGATGAAACCCAATTCTCAGTGCACTTTTTCTTCCAATTCCTGGAAGTGATGTCAAAGTAGTGAGTAGGCGATCGAGAATCTTCTCAGTCACCGTCTAAGCCAAACATTTTTCCAATCTCACCTGGATCCATTCCACCTGTCACAGATTTTAGCTCATGTGCCATTGCTTCTTTTGATTTTTTAATAGCTTCATTTGTAGCGGAGATGATAAGATCTTCCATCATCTTTACATCTTCTCCCTCAAAAAGATCTTTGTTGATCTTTATATTTGTGACCACCCCATCACCACTGACTGTCACATCTACCATGCCTGCACCCGCAGTAGCACTTACACGGATCAAGGAAATCCTCTTTTGAGCGGCAGCCATATTCTTTTTCATATCTTTGACTTTTGAATATGTATCTGCTAATTGATCTATTTTTTTACCAAACATTTTATACCTCTATTCTATGTCGGGGTATTCATCTACTTCAACACCCGAAAATGTATCTTTTATTGAACCTTCTACATCATTTACAACAGTAGTTGGTTTTACTTCCACAGTATTTTCAGGTTTTGAGGCAGGCAAGTTATTTAAATCCTTTTGCACAAGCTCCCCTAGCTCTCCAATTTTAGCCAGAATACCCGCAATTGAGGGCTTGCTTAAATCATAAAATAATTTTCTAAATTGGATTTCAAAAAAAACTTTTATTTCATAGGAGTTCCTCAGTCGAGCATTTATAAGCTTGTCATACATTGAGTACACTCGATCAGAAATTAAAAGAAGAGATTCCATACGATAATCTTTGACAAAATTTTGCATTTTTGCTGAGTCTTCGATGGAAAAATTTATACTTTCCCTAGATACAATATTTTCTTTTAGCAATATTGAAGAATGGATAAAGTCTAAATAGTCCCAAAGGAATTTTTTTAAATCAATGCCTTGTGTGAAGATTGTCTCCAAAATAAGGAGAGTCGCTCCAGAATTTCTTTCCTCTAGAAGAGATCTTAGTAAATCTTGAAAAGTTTGGACTCCCCTATACCCTATCATTTTCCCTACTAACGTACCCGTTAGCTTTCCATCTGTAAATGTTACAGCTTGTTCCATGAAGGAAAGAGTATCACGAACAGAACCATCCCCCTTTTTAGCTATCCAAAATAAACCTTCTCTGTCATACTCATAGTTTTCAATTTTACAAAGTTTTTCTATGTATTCTTCCAAGAGTGCAGTGGAAACTTTTTGAAATACAAAATCTTGACATCTGGAAAGAATAGTTTCTGGGACTTTATGGAGATCCGTAGTTGCCAAAACAAAGACAACATGTGCAGGAGGCTCTTCTAATGTTTTCAAAAGTGCATTGAATGCCTCAGTAGTGAGCATGTGAAACTCATCTATGATATAGACTTTGTACTTTCCACCCATGGGACTAAACTGTACGCTTTCTTTTAAATCCCGAATATTGTCTATTTTTCGATTGGTGGCAGCATCGATCTCAATTACATCTGTGGAAATCCCACGTGTAATTTCTACACAGGAATGGCATTCATTGCATGGTTCATTTTCTATGGGATGCTCACAATTTAACCTTTTAGCAAGAATACGCGCTATGGTTGTTTTACCAACACCCCTTGGGCCAAAAAAGATATAAGCGTGACCAACCCTATTGTGCTTGAGAGCATTTTTAATGGCATTGATAGGAATTTCTTGGTGGACAACATCGTGAAACGTTTGGGGTCGATATTTTCGTGCCAAAACTAGGTAGGGCTGGCTCATAGGGATCCTCGGAGAAGCCGGGATTCGAACCCGGGGTGCTCATCACACACATCGCTTCCAACGATGCACAATAGACCACTCTGACACTTCTCCAACGAACTTCATTATTTTTTTTTTGTGTATCAAGTCAATGAAAATAGATATTTAATGAGGATTTCTTTTTACAGAAGGTATTTTTGGAAGGATTTAAAAGGTTATATTGTACAGTATGAATTACTATTTAGAATATTTATAATTAAAAACTAGCACCTATGATTTTTAAATTTTTTTTGGTACTAGATTAGGAGAATAATTCATGAGCCAAAATCCCGAGGAAGTAAAAGAAATAGATGTGCAAGAACTAAAAAAATGGAAAGATTCAGGTGTTGACTTTGACTTGGTTGATGTCCGAGAACCAAACGAGTACGATCTGACCCACATTGGTGGTAAGCTTATTCCCCTTGGACAAGTGAGCTCAAGAACAAGTGAAATCTCTAAAGATAGAAAAGTTGTAATTATGTGTAGGAGTGGAAAACGAAGTTCGAATGCAATTATAGAACTACAAAAAAACTTTGGGTACGAAAATCTTTTAAACCTCAAAGGAGGGATTTTGGCTTGGTCTAGTGAAATTGATTCCAACATACCTAGGTACTAAAAATGGAAGAGTCTGATCACTTTGAAACAATTGCAATACGAAAACAACTAAAGAAAACTGAGAATAGAGAACACTCGGTTCCACTTTATCTTACTTCTAGCTTTGTATTTGAAGATGCAGAACAAGCCAGGGCTTTATTTGCAGATGAAGTACAAGGGAATATTTATACTCGATTTTCCAATCCAAACAACTCTGAATTTATAGAAAAAATTTGCCTTTTAGAAGGGGCAGAAGATGGGATTGCCACTGCATCTGGAATGTCGGCTGTATTCTCTAGTATGGCGGGTCTTTTAAAATCAGGTGACCATGTTCTCGTATCACGATCTGTATTTGGATCTACTCACCAAATTCTTTCCCAGATTTTTCCCAAATGGAATATTGAGTACACTTACGCTGATATTGCAAAGCCTGAAAAATGGGAAAGCCTAATTAAGCGAAATACAAAGATGATTTTTGTTGAAACACCTTCCAATCCAGCACTTGATATCATAGATTTAGATTGGTTGGGAAAACTTGCATCCAAACATAAACTTATTCTCTCCGTAGACAATTGCTTTTGCACTCCTTATATCCAGCAACCAATGCGTTATGGAGCACATTTGATCATTCACTCTGCAACAAAGTATATAGATGGACAGGGAAGGGTTATTGGTGGGGCTATAGTTGGAAACAAAGATCTCATCAAAGATTTAAGATTTTTTGCCCGTCATTCGGGACCTGCTATGTCTCCTTTTAATTCATGGGTTCTTTCTAAAAGTTTAGAGACCCTTGCAATTCGGATGGAAAAGCATTCAGAAAATGCCTATATGCTGGCAACCTACTTAGAAGGGCACCCCCAAATAGAGAAAGTTAAGTATCCTTTTTTACCATCTCATCCTCAGTATGATCTAGCCAGAAAACAAATGAAATTGGGTGGGGGAATTGTAACTTTCACGGTAAAGGGGGGGCTAGAGAGAGGTAAAAATTTTTTAAATAGTTTAGAAATGATGTCACACAGTGCTAATCTTGGAGACACAAGAACCATTGCAACACACCCAGCTTCCACAACTCACTCTAAGTTAACGGAAGAAGATCGAAAATTAGTAGGAATTGAACAGGGGCTCATCAGAATTTCAACAGGTTTAGAACACATTGATGATATTATAAAAGATATTGAAAGAGCTCTGACTAAGACTAAAATATAATTTTTAGTCCATAGCCTGAAGATGGTATGCTTCCTCTTCTTCTGTGAGTTCACGAATAGATTGTTCCATC
>JACCDP010757022.1_pt1 | contig 21476 bp, 17 predicted proteins | sample 7445841 | NCBI WGS metagenome assembly JACCDP01 (sample SAMN15323441, study PRJNA562643) | freshwater metagenome | isolation source: river surface water | place: USA:Blue River Watershed | collected 2017-08-17
ATTTAGCGGCGGACGAGCCTGATCAAACTTTGGAATTGCGGCTAATAAACCACGCGTATAAGGATGGCGGGGATTACTGAGGATTTCGGCAACTGGACCTTGTTCGACAATATTTCCAGCATACATAACCACGATGCGATTACATACATCGGCTGCAACTGCTAGGTCATGGGTAATTAACATCAAGGCTGCATCGCCCATGCCGCTGCGCAAAAGATCAAGAATTTGAGCCTGAATCGTGGCATCTAAGGCGGTGGTTGGCTCATCGGCAACAACTAAAGATGGCTTGTTAATCAGGGCAAGTGCAATCATCACTCGCTGACGCAATCCACCAGATAATTGATGCGGATATGACTTCATCCGTTCGGCTGGTGCCGGGATTCCAACTTGAGTCAATACCTCAAGGACGCGCTCATTGGCATCGCTCTTACTTAGTGAACTATGGCGTCGGAGAGATTCCGAAAGTTGGCTGGCGATAGTACGCACTGGATTAAGCGAAGTAAGCGGCTCTTGGAAAACCATTGAGATGTAATTGCCTCGTAACTTACGAGCAGTTGTATCAGAGGCGCTGACCATATCTACATCACCAATAATTACCTCACCAGTTAATTTTGCTGAACCTGGCTGAATTCCTAACATACTTAAGCCCAGCATTGTCTTACCCGAACCAGATTCACCGACAATTCCGATTCGTTCGCCTGGCTTGATAGTTAAATTAATTCCGCGAACAACGGCTGAGTACCCGGCCGGAGTTGGGAAACTAACTACTAAATTCTTGATCTCGATCGCTTTACTCATTGTGAGACCCGACCACTTCTAGCGTTCTCGCGGGCATTTAAACCTTCACCTAATAAGTTGGCGGCAAAGATAGTCACGATAATTGCGGTAACCGGACCAAACATCATCCATGGCGCTTCAGCCATATAAGTACGACTGTCATTCAACATATTCCCCCAAGTTGGAGTTCCAAGTGGTGCACCAAGGCCAAGGAATGAAAGTCCGCTTTCAGCAATTAAAAGTTCAGCAAAGGTAAAAGCTGCGACTACCTGAATAGTTGGGCGCAGTGCAGGCAAGATATGGGTAAAGATGGAACGCAAACTACCGATACCAAATAGTCGGGCAGCAGTTACATACTCACGTTCGCGCAAAGTCAGAGTCTCGGCATAGACAACACGCGCAATTGTGGGCCAGCAAACTAAGCCTAAAGTAAGTGCTAGCGGCCAGAATCCCCGGCCAACTACAGTCACGATAGTTACCGCAATAATTAAATATGGAAATGAGATTCCGATATCAATTACTCGGCTCAGAATTGTGCGCAATCGTTTACGGTTCCAGGCGGCGCTGACTCCTAAGGTGATTCCGATAAAGCAGCCGAGCAATGTTCCGATAGTTCCGATACCTAGTGACCAGCGGAAACCGGCGATCACTCTTGAATAAACATCTTGACCAAGGGCATCGGTGCCTAGCCATGCGCCGTTCAAACTTGGTCCCTGCAAGCGCAACATCAAATCTGAAAAGGCTGGATCGACTCGATAGAAGAATGGTTGGAAGAGAGCCACGAAGAATAAGAAGGCAAGGATTATTGCGGCAATGCGCAGAGTAAGCGGAGATGTTTTACTTTTGCCGCTGATCTTTCTTCTAGTTAACGGCAGCGTTATTTTACTTTTCATAGCTGACTCCTTCGCAAGCGAGGGTCTGCAATTCTAAAGATTTGGTCCATAACCAGGTTCACAATAAATACCAAATAGGCAACGACAAACACGGTTGCTTGAATAGTTGGAAAATCAAGATTTGTAATTGATTGCACCAGAATTAAACCTAAACCTGGCCAAGCAAAGATGTATTCGGTGATCAATGCGCCAGATAATAAGAAAGCAAATTGAGCGCCCAAGAGCGAAGTAGTCGATAGCAGCGCATTTGGTAAAGAATGCTTGATTAATAAAATATTTGGAGCCGCGCCATTAGCTTTGGCTGTGCGGAAATAGTCCTGCTTAGTAGTTTCTTCAATGCTTGCAGCCACAACTCGAATTAGGTTTGGAGCGAGCGCAAAAGATAATGTCGCCGTTGGTAATACCCAAGCCCATGTGCCAGTTCCTGCGATAGATGGCAGCCAACCGAGCCAAACTGCGAAAATTTGGATAAGCACTAATCCGATTACATAAGCTGGGGTTCCCTGGGCCACGCTCACGATCGTGCTTAGAACTCTGCGGCGGCGCTGAGTTGGCTTGGCGCCTAGCCATACGCCAGCTGGGATTGCAATAATTGAGTTAAAGAAAATAGCCAAGAATGTTAGATGCAGAGTCGATGGCAGATATTTCAAGACAAATTCCAACGCAGGCTGCGAATTAACCAGAGATCGACCAAAATCGAGTCGAATGATGTCCCAGATAAAGATTAGGTACTGCTCAATTAAAGATTTATCAAAACCGTATTCTGCGCGGATAGCAGCAATTGTTTCTGGGCCAGCACCTTCACCAGCAAGTAATATGGCTGGGTCGCCAGAAAGTCGAAGCAATAAGAAAAGGGTCGTTGAAATCGTGCCCAGTAGTACAACTAACTGAAGTAGTCGCGATCCGACTGCTTTCAATCTTTGCTTCAAAATTAACGCCTCTCAGTTATGTGAACCGGACTTTCTAAGGAAAGCCCGGTTCACATTTTTAACTGTAAAAGTTGGACAAGTTACCTTGTCCGGTTTTTCTACTTTATGTAGATGTTCTCGTACGCGATAGCACGATTAGCTGCTGAGAACCCCTTAACGCCTTTACCCACTGCGTAGAGATCGATCTGCTCGACGATATAAAGAGCAGGCGCACTAGCAGTTACCTTAACTGCAATCTCCTTGAGGATTGCTAGACGCTTTGCAGCATTTAGCTCAAGAGCTGCCTTCTTCACAAGCGCATCTTCTTCAGCGTTGCAGTAGAAAGCACCTACTGGCTTACAAACGAAGATTGCATATGGACGTGACGCATCTCCGCGTGGAGCTGAGTTCCAGGAAAGACCAAATGCATCGCCTTTCCAGCTATTGGCGTTGTACTGAGGTAGCCACTGAGCAAATGTGATTGTGGTGTAGTTCAGCGTTACGCCGACCTTAGCCAAGTCTGATTTAACAGATTGGTAGATCAAGTTATCGGAAGGGAAGGAGCCAACTGTGATGTCAGCTGCGATTGTCAGACCTTTTTCATAGCCAGCTGCCGCAAGAAGTTCTTTCGCCTTGGCTGGATCATATGGATAGCCCTGAACTGCCTTGTTATAGCCCAGTACAGAAGGCGTTACGCCTTGGGTCGCAGCCTTGCCCTTGCCGGCTAGCAAACTATTAGCGATAGCTTCCTTATTAACGGCATAGTTCAAAGCTTGGCGAACGCGAATATCTTTAACTGGTCCTCCAGCAGTTACGTTAAATGCAAGAGACATAACTTGGGGAGCAGGAACGGAAATTACAGTTGCCTTTGCGCTCTTGGCTGCATTTATTTGATCAGGGTTAATAGCAATTGCCATATTTACTTGACCTGATTGCAAAGCCTGCAAACGCGAAGCTGCATCAGCAAGTGGAATCAGAACAAGCTTGTCAGCTTTTGGTGAACGCCATGATCCGCTAAATGCTGACATTTCAATTCGAGTAGTTGTAATTGAGTCAACCTTGTAAGGACCGGTTCCGATTGGTGCCTTAGCAAATACATCTTGGCCGGCGCTCTTCCAGGCCTTTGGTGCAACGATATATAGCGCCGCTAACTTAGCTGGCAAAATTGCATCAGGAGTCTTAGTTGTAATGTCTACAACGTACTCGCTTACTTTCTTAGCACCAGTTACATCAGGAAGCTCAGTTGAACCGATAACAGTCTTGCGACCATCTGCGCTAGTCAAGAAATCAATAGTGTCATTTACGGCATCTGCATTAAATGCTTCGCCATTTGAGAACTTAACGCCTTCGCGCAAAGTAAAGCGCCAAGTTGTCGGATTGATGGTCTTCCAATAAGTGGCAAGTCGAGCGCGGACTATTCCGTTTCCATCAACTCGAGTCAGCGCATCGAAAATCGCGGCATAAGTATGGATACCTGGGGTTCCTGGTCCTTCTTTAAATGGATTGCCCTGGCTTGGTGGAAGTCCTGGTAAAGCAATAGTAATTGTCTTGGTGGCTGCGTTAGCAGGTGCATTCACACCTACAACAAGTGTTGCTAGGGCAACAGATAACGCGGCGCTCAGAATTTTCTTATGACGCATTTACTCTCCTTAGGTCAGACCACTTTTAATGGCCAGCCCAAACTTTGCTATAGCGATTAGTCAAAGTCAATCAAATTCCATTTTCGTAAAGGTTTTTTTGTAGTCAAAAATGGCAACTTTTTGAGCTTCGGAGATAGGCTAAATACATGGCTATTGGCCCAATTGCGATTGTCACAATGCTGACTGCCGATTTAGAAAAATCTCTGAACATGTACAGCAAGGCCTTCAATTGGAAGATAACAAATCGTGATGAAATTGTTACTGAAGTTGAGTCAAGGCGATGGGGTTCCGAGAGTCTTATCGGTGCCAAGACAGTCTCAGTAGTTGGGATTAATGGTCAAGTTAGATTTATTGAAGCGAGCGAAATTAATAAGACCCAACCGCTTCGCACATATGGATGGACCGCACTGGAAATATGCGTTGATGATGTTTTTGCATATACCGAGCGAGCGGTCGCAGCTGGATTCGAATTACTCAATGAGCCAGTTTCGTTGTCTGGTACCGGACAACCACTTCCCTTGATTGCAGCTCAATTAGCCGGGCCTAATGGCGAAGTTGTTTATATAACCCAGATCTTAAATGAAGTACCAAATTTTGAGCTACCTGATGTTAAAACCGAATCGGGCAGTATTTTCATATGCGTATTAGGTGCATCAGATTTAGAGAAGTCGCGCGCTGTATTAGAAAGTAATTTTCATTTACGTCGGGCCAGTGATCGCGAAGTTGCAATCAAAGTACTTAATCGAGTTTATGGAAATGATCTAGCGACTTTGCACCGACTAAGTTCATTGCAATTAAATGGACGCAACGCCATAGAGATTGATCAGCTTCCCCGCTTGGCATCACCAAGAGAAAAGCAAGTAGGGCAACTAGCGCCAGGAATCTCCATGGTTTCAGTCATCTCTAATAAAGAGTTTGCTGAAGTCTTAGAGCTACCAGATGGCGCCTTACTTGAATTACTCCCTGCCAATTACCAATATTAATTAAATAAATTACTTTGAATAGTGCGTAGCTTTATATCGGGCATAGGCAAGGAAGCCCTCAACCCCTAGTTCGGTTCCGATGCCACTGTTCTTGCGGCCACCAAACGGGGCGGCGGTATTAAAACCAAAACAGTTAATTCCGATCGAACCAGTATCTACTTGATCGGCCACCACACGCGCTGATTCTTCATCTTGCGACCAGACCGACCCAGCCAAACCGAATTCTGAATCATTGGCAATCGCAATTGCCTCTTGGTCGCTATCTGCGACCAGCAATGAAATTACCGGTCCAAAGATTTCTTCCTGGCTTACCTTCATTGCGCTGCGGACATTTTGCAGAATTGTTGGTTCTAAATACCAACCTTTATCAAATGCTGCAGGACGTTTGCCGCCGAAAGCAATCTCGGCACCCTCTGAAAGCCCCGAAGCAATATAACTTTCAACTTTTTCGCGGTGAGCACTGCTAATTAGCGGCCCATTATGTGTTTCTTCTGCAAACGGATCGCCCACATTAATTCCAGCCGCTGATTCAATCATCGCTTGACGAACTTCATCGAACTTTGATTTATGAACAATCACGCGCGAATGAATAAAGCAATTCTGTCCCGTGAAAGTAAAGCCAAGGTATGGCAGGTTCTTAGCAAAGAGTTCGACGTTGACATCTGATCTCAAGATGGCGGCAGATTTTCCACCAAGTTCAAGAACTGTCGGCGTAAATTTCGTTGCACAAGTCTGTGCGATAGCTTTGCCAGTGCCAGTTGATCCAGTAAAACCCACGATGCCTATTTCGTTATGAGCAACCAGTGACTCGCCAGCCTCACGTGAACCTGGCAGAACATTAATTACACCGGCCGGAAAACCGGCCTCGATAACTGCTTCGGCAAAAATATAACCTTCAAGTGGTGATTGTGGACTTGGTTTTAAAACAACAGTGCCGCCCAAGGCAAGTGTTGGTCCAATTTTAAACATTCCCATTTCTAGGGTCCCGTTATAAGGAACAATTACGGCAGTTACTCCCCTGGATTCCAACTTAACTGAAGAGCGTCTAACACTAGTTGGATTTTGCAGCGCAGGGATGGGGCGCATTTCTTCCAATGAAATAGTTAGTGCGAGATCTGCGTAGTAACGCAGAAGTTCCGCTGCCCGGCTTGGGCGAGTGAATGTTGGTTTAAATGGCCGCCCTAACTCGTGGGCGTAGAGAATGGAAAGTTCTAGGTGCTTCTTCTCCAAGATATCGGCTAATTTGCGCATTAAGTCAGCGCGCTGCTCGACGCTATAACTAGCCCAACCAGTTTTATCTTTAAACGCCCGACTAGCTGCAATTACTGCCGCATCAATATCTATCGCATTTGCATCTGGCACTGAACCTATTGAGTTCTCAGTACTGGGACTAATAATTTCAATTCGATTAGTTGATTTTGGCTTTACCCATTCACCGCCAATGAAGAATTCGTTTCGAGTATAGGTGGCTAAGAAGTTATCTTTCTGGATCGTGATATCAATACTCATTTGCGGTAACTCGCAGGAACACCTGGTGATTTAGAAACCCAAACGCTCTTGGTCCAGGTGTAGAGATTGACCGCATCCGTGCCACCTTCGCGGCCATAGCCAGAATGCCCAACTCCGCCAAAAGGCATCAGATCAGAAAGGATGCGGTAGGTATTTACCCAGATATTTCCAACTCTAAGTTCTGAGGCCAAACGATGCGCACGACTGGAATCAGTAGTCCAAACTCCTGCCGCCAAACCGAAGAGTGAATCATGTGCCTTGGCGATTGCATCTGCTTCATCGGTAAAAGTTGCGATTGCCAATACTGGACCGAAGATTTCCTCGTTAAGAATTGGCGAATTATTTGGCAAAGCGGTAAATGCACTTGGTTGCACATAGAAACCATTAGCGACATTTTGGGTTAAGTTTAATGGAGTTGATGCGACTAATATGCCGCCATCGCTAATTGCGCGTTCAATAAATTGACGGGTTTTCTCCGCTTGTAGCTTTGTTACTTGCGGACCAACGCTTGTTGCTACATCACGAGGATCGCCAACAGTTAGGCTGGCAAATCGCACTTTGAGTCTCGCAATAAATTCTTCAGCAATACTTTCTTGAATATATAACCGAGATCCAGCGATACACATCTGCCCGCATGAACCAGTAATCCCCTCGACTACGCCATCTAGAGCAGCTTCTAAATCAGCATCAGCGAAAACTAATTGAGCCGATTTTCCACCTAGCTCAAGAGCCGAAGGGGCAAAATGAGCTGCTGCGGCTGAAGCTACAGCGGCGCCACTCTTATCTGAACCCGTGAAAACGACTAGCTTGGTGCGTGGATCTGAGACTAATTTCTTACCAATTTCAGGGCCGCCCGTAATTATCTGAACTACGCCTTTCGGAACACCAGCTTCGACCAAGATATCTTTTAACTTTAAGGCGCTAAGTGGTGTCTCGGCAGCCGGTTTTAAAATTGAAACATTTCCAAATGCGATTGCCGGGGCAATTTTCTTGGCAGCAAAGAAGTAAGGAACATTCCACGGAATAATTCCGACGACAACACCATATGGTTCGCGCTCGGTGTACGCATGAAATTCACCCGGGACTGGAACAACGGTGCCGGTGATCTTGTCAGCATAACCACCGTAATATTCAAAGCATTCAGCTGCTCGAATAGCTTCACGCTTAGTATCTGCTAAACGCTTGCCGGTATTTAAGGTTTCGATTTCGGCAATCTCATCTGCTCGATCACGCATGATCTGTCCGACTTTGATCAGAATACGACCACGCTGGCTAGCCGAGAGATTTCGCCAACTTTCAAAAGTCTCTGTTGCTAGATCTAAGGCAGCATCTACATCTAGTAAAGAAGCATCAGGAATTTCGGCAATTATTTCACCAGTAATTGGTGTGTAAATCGTGCTCATCTATTTCTCCTATGCCCTACTTCAAAATCTTGGTAAGCATGCTAGCTCGGGCAACAACTTCAAATTCGATCTGGGGGTCGTTAGCATCTGAGGATAGATTAGCCAGGCGCATCTTTCTACTATCAAAATCTGGGTTATCAACTGTTTTATGATTTGCCGATGTGGTTGGTTGCAAAAAGCTCTCGCAGAATAACTTGCGCTCAATACCATAGCGCTCGATTGGTTCGGCGGTCTTCCTAGAAATTGCTTCATCTATTGCAATTACAAGAGCGGCTGCATCTTGGACACCTGAATTTAAGCCCATGCCGCCATTGGTAGTTGTTAAATGCGCCGCATCTCCTGCAAGGGCTACCCGACCCAGGCTAAATTGCCCAGCCACTCTCTGATGAGATCGATAAACCTCATATTGCTTTAGCTGGAGATCAGCCAAAGTCATGCCTGGAATTAGCTTTAATAAAAGGCTTATCGCAGCCTTAAAGTCTCCAGTTGGTTCGGCAATAGTTCCTTTATCTTCACTTGAAATATCCACCCCTTCAAGAGGTGTTGTCATAGCAATTCGCCAGATATCTGGCGTTTTGATCATTGAAAGTCGACCGGTTGGGCCAGACCAATAGGTAACTGGTGCAAGTCCTGAGAAATGATCCTCAAAGGCAAAAGGAGTCGCCACGACAGTTGTTGGAAACGGATAAGTAAATCCAGTTAACGCGATGCCGAGTGATTTGCGCACACTGCTATGGCTGCCATCGGCTGCAGCCAACCAATCAGCGATAACTTTGTATTCGCGGCCGTTAGTAGAGATATCCAGAGTTACCGAATCAGCCGTCTGTGAGATGCCCAGTACTTTGCTCTCATATCGAATTTCAATATTTGAATTCTCTGCTGCCTTTGTGCGCAACAACTTTAGAACTTTATACTGTTCAAATTGCAACCTAAATGGGAATTTAACTTTGCCGTTAAGCACTTGATAATCAAAATTAACAACTTCGGGAATTTCGAGATCACGATATTGCAGAACTTCAACTTTTACGGCGCCATTGATAATTTCGTCTGCTAGACCAAGTCCATCAAAAATTTCCAAGGTAGGCGGGTGAATTGTCGAACCACGCCATTGTGCAGGTACCTCTGCAGAATTTTGTTCGAGCAAAAGAACTGAGTGCCCTAATTGGGCTAAGCCAAGAGCTGTCACTAAACCAACTGGGCCAGCGCCAACCACGACAACTTGATAATCCAAATCAGCCACGTGCGTTTGCCGCCTTAATTTGGCTAGCTAATTTATTTAACGCAGGACTTGGACTACTGACTTGTGATTCAGCTGAGTTGATCTGATTGAGTAAATTCCAGATTCCAGCAATCTGGCTAGTAATTATAGGAACGTTGATTTCTTCAATTACGGCTTCAATTGAATCTAGGGTTGGAACCCCGGTGCCAGCAATCAAAATAACTTGATTTTGAGCCTGTGGGTCAATCGCAGTGGTGGCTTGAGTGATTGCCGCCGCAATATCAACTGGCGAGAGATCATAGATAATCCCGGATTTATCCAGTGAAATTACCTGATTAATCTCAAAGCCAGCCGATTGCCAAAAGTCCGTGAGTTCAGAAGTCAACCATTCGGGATACGGCGAAATAACAATTAGCTCTTTTACTTTTAATAACTTAAGTACTTGGTGAACAGAACCGGCTGCTGATACAACAGGTTTACCTAATTGCTCGCAAGCCAATTCCATCCACTCTTCATCTCCTGATATTCCCATGGGATATGACGAGCCTGTACAGGCAACGAGAATTCCATCAAGGTTCAAACCCTTTAACTCAGCAATTGATTTAGGTAAATCACTTACATAATTACTTAAACGTTCCTTCATGCCTAAATTTGCATAGTGCGGAAGCCTGGAAATATATGGGAAGAAGGAAGGTGGCAACAACTTATGAACTTCCGGCTCGACAGCAGGATTTGCGCATGGAACAACTACGCCAATTTTCCGCTGCATCTTTAGCAATCTAGCTATTATTTATTCAGCGACTACTGAGTATCTAGCTTTGTGCCGATATCTTTTAAAGAACCAAAGATTCGTTCCACAAATGCATCGCGCTCTGCGTTATCAAAAGCAAATGAATCATCGCGTACTATGGAATCAGGGCTAGTAATAACACCATTTGCTACAGCGGCACCTTCAACTTCGGCCAAACGGCGCTTAACCACCCAGAGTTCTGCTGCTAACTCAAAGATCACATGCAGAATGTGATCGTTGATGTTATCGGGTGCAAATTTGCCGAGTGGCTCGCGCTCGCGATTACTCATTTGGTGCAAGTCCAGGTTGAAGTTTTACCTTGTACTTCATTTACAACTGATCCAAATTCTTCATTCAGGAAAGAATCTAAATCTGAATGCACATAGTTATATGCGTAGGGCTCATTATTGAAGCGATGATCGAAATATCGATCGTAATCGCTCCAGATATTTAAAGGCTTTGTGGCCTGAACCATGTCATTAATGACCAGAATTCCGCCTGGACGCAGCACGCGCTTTGCTTCTTTTACGGCAGTACGACCCTCTGCCAACGGCATTTCATGTAGCAAAGTGCTCATATAAATAAGGTCAAAGGTGTTATCTGCGAAATCTAATTTTTCCGCTAATTGCTGTGAGAAGTGAACTTCGGACTTAAGTCGGGTTGCCCGCATATGCGCGTATCGCACCAACGGACCTGCTAATTCAATTCCGTGCACCTCAGCATTGGGCCAGCGAAGCTTTGCAGCAACTGTGCCAGATCCGATAGCGCATGCCACATCTAGGAACTTATTCATGACGCCATCTTTTGGTTCAGGTAACATCTTGATACGTTCTTTTTTCGCTTCATCCTTATCATTTGAACCACCATGGAAAACCTTGGTGCCGTAATGATAAACGTGACCACTTAGTGGGTCTGCGTGATAACTACCAGGCTGACGATGGTAAGGAATCGCAGTGAAGTAATCAGGATAAACAAAATTTGGATTCCAGCGCAATGTTCCTGGGCCATCTTTTTCGGCATCTACTAACTCTTGTTCAAGCGCCTGGCGATTTTTCTCGTATGAATCTAAGACTCCAGCCCAGTTTTGCCCTTGAGTACTGTGCAGCATTCGATTGCGAATTCCGATAACTGGAATTGGATCTGCAATCGAGCGAGTTTCGGCAATATCTGGATTTTCGGATTTTATTTTGCCAGCTTTAATTTCAGCGCTTAGGGCGCGCGCAGATGATGGGTTCATAGAGCGCAGAGCAAACATACGAAGGCCCTCAATAAAATCTAGATAGCTTTCATCATCATAAGATGACATGGCAGCCATGGTTCCGATAAAGCCACGACCGGTTGGCCCACTCTTTTTTGCTGAACCATCTTTAGTTGCCGAACTAGATGTTTGGTTGGCCATCTCTAAACCTCATTCTCTATTCCTTAGCAATATGGGCATACGCCCCATTTGCCGTTGGCTCAAATTATCACCCACCTAGTAGGCGAGCAATAGATATCTTGAATGCCTTTCCACCTAATGAAACTGTCACATCAAGGTTGGTCGATTCAGATCCTTTTCTAAGTAAAAAGCGAAAGATCCGCTAACTTTCTCCAATGCTTAGAAAGTATCGTCAGGCGTTTGCGGGTAATTCCGCTTGGCGTTTTTCAACTGCTGGCTTTATCGCGCGACTCCCAGTATCAATGATCGGCATTGGAATCTTGATGTATGTCGAGGCCGAACGCGGGAGTTACACAATCGCCGGCGCAGTGTCTGGCTCGATCTCAATCGCTGGTGCAATTGGTGGTCCGGTCAGCTCAAGATTGGTCGACAAGCTCGGACAGCATCGTGTACTTCCATTTCAGATTGCGTTGATTTTGTTCTGCTCCACAGCCCTTGTTATTTTGATTCCCTCTGATGTGCCAGCGCCTTATTTATTTATTTTCTCGATTGGCAGCGGTCTTGCGTATCCATCTATTGGAGCACTTGTTAGATCTCGCTGGACCGCTCTGCTTAGTTCTGGACCTATTTTGCTTACCGCTTTTTCGGTTGAAAGCATGATTGATGAGTTAATTTTTATTGTTGGACCCACCATCGCGGCTTTTTCATCAGTGAAGTTACATCCGGCTGCTCCGCAAATTTTAGCCATGGTCTTTCTATCCTCTGGTGGTCTCTGGTTAGCTTCGATGCGAAGCTCTGAACCACCAATTAATCAAAATCAATCCAAGCATGGCAAGCCAGTAATTTTTCAGAACGGCCTGATTTATATGTGGGGCGTGCACGTTGCGATCGGCCTCTTCTTTGGAGCTATTGAAACTAGCATCATCGCATTTACCAAACTTTCTGGTCAGCCAATTTATGGTGGAATTGTGATGGCACTTTGGGCTTTCGGATCATTGGTTGGCGGTTTCGTATACGGTGGCCTACACCTGAAGTCACCACTTCACAAACAGTTGATAGTAGTTAGTTTCCTACTTGTGCCAGCAACCGCTGCGATGATCTTTGTAGAAAGCATTTCAGCGCTTGCCGTGCTAGCAGTGGCTGCCGGTATCGGAATCTCACCGCTATTGATCGCAAGTGCTGGCATCACGCAAAGACGTTCCCCTGATGGGCGAACTACTGAAGCCATTGCCAGTATGTACGCTGGAATTAGTCTTGGCTTTGCTTTCGCAGCCGCAATGGCTGGTTGGCTAATTGACCACCGCGGCACAAATTACGCATTTGCTCTCGGGTCACTATCAACGCTAATAACTTTGGCGATCATCCTTATTGGACGTAATAAATTTAGTAACAGAAATTAAAAAGTTAGCCCCATGATGCATTCATTCGCGTCTTCGTAAACTTCATTAAACCCAAACTTCTTATAGAAATCGCGTGCTCGATCATTGCTAGCCGACATATGCAAATGCACGCCCAGTGAACCAGCCGCTTTTAACTCATCTAGTAAAAAGGAAATCATGGCCTTGCCATAACCAGCACTTTGATGCGACTCGACAATATCTATGTGTAGATGAGAAGGGAACCTTTTTACCAAAGCCTCGTCGCTGAATCCCTGCTTGGCAAGCTCTGAGAGTAACTCGGTATCAGATTCAGTTATTTCTATCTCTATCTGCTGATATTTAGCCCTAGTAGTGGGCCAATATTGATCGGCCAGAACTTTTTCAAATTTTTGAGTATCAAGGACGCCTAATAAGTAACCAACAACTCGATGATTCGCCTGTAGAACATAAGCAAAATTTCCCTGATGAATAACATAAGGTGCCACGTAGATATCGCCGACTAAATCAGGCAAGTTATGTAAATGGGTAGCATCCTTGCCAGAATCACCCGTCTCTAAGCAGACACGCAATAAATCGGGCAGATCGGCAATATTTGCCGAACGCAGCAGTACGCCGCTACCTAAATATTGCTCTTTCACGCCATAATCGTACCTTCGCAGGAAGAACTTACGGTATTTAGAGGCGGTGGCGGTATGAGTAATGCATTGATTAGCTATATCGCTATCGATGCTGGCGGCAGTCGCATTCGTGGATTTGAATCAAAAACTGCAACTGAATTCGAAGGTTCTGGCATAACTCATACCAACTCATTGGCCCTTGATTTGGCAGCGAAAATTGCGAGTGTAATTCCAAAAGAATTTATTGATGTTGATACCTTGGTTTTGAGCCTAGCGGCGATTCCACAGAAATCCAGTGATATCGAGCTTCTGGCTGCGGCATTATTTCAAAACGTACGCTTTGATAAATTGGTAATTGCTTCTGACACCAAGGCAGCAGCGCTTAGTAGTAGTGATCAAGCTGATCTAACGATTGCAGTAGGAACCGGAATTACGGCAGTAGTTAATATGCCTAATCATAACTTTGAATTAACTGGCCATGGTTATTTGATTGGCGACGAAGCCAGTGGCTTTTGGATCGGCCGCACAGGTCTAAATGCTGCGCTTCGCGCCGAAGAAGGCCGCGGACCTGACACCTCGCTATTAAAATCTGCCGAAGATTTTTACCAAGTGTCAGCTAAAGAATTAGCCGATTATCTACATCAATTAACCACTCCAGTTGCTCAAATAGCAGCATTTGCCCCAAAGGTAGTTAGTGCGGCAAATAGCGGTGATGCCGAAGCGCTCTTTATTATTTCCCAGGCAGCCAATGAGATTTCCGTACTAATTGAGGTGGCTATTGAAAGAGCAAATATCAAGACAGTCGCTTTAGTCGGTGGCGCTATTCCGCAAGGTCAATTACTTCATAACCAAGTGCTAGCTGCTTGCCAAAGCCTTGATGTTCAGTTTATTTCTGAGAGAACAGAACCCCTTCAAGGTGCCCGCAAAATTGCTGAAAATAATGATTTACAGAGTAATTTGATATCTATTTCAAGCTCAAAAATAAGCAGCCATACTTGGAGCCAGCTGTACCTAGCCCGAGTTCAAAACTTAATTGGGAAGGTTTCAGAGACCCAACGTGCATCTATTGCCGAAGGCGTTAAGTTATTCGCAAAAGCGCTAGCAAATGGCAAGCTGGTTCATACTTTTGGTAGCGGTCATTCTCACCTGCTTGCTGAAGAAATCTTCTACCGCGCCGGAGGACTTGCCGCTATCTACCCAATTCTTGATGAGCGGTTAATGCTGCATAAGGATGTTGTCCAGGGTAGTCAGAACGAACGCTTGCCAGGTCTAGCACGGGAATTGATTCAAGATCACCCAATCTCTGCGGGCGATGTAGTTGTCGTTATTTCAAATAGTGGCGGAAACCAAGTAACTATCGAGCTAGTCAAGTTGGCTCAATCTTTGGGCGCTAAAGTTATTGCTGTCACCAGCGTAAGTCATGCGACAAGTAGTTCAACTAGATCCAACAGCGCCGAGAAGTTACATCAATTAGCCGATGTAGTTTTAGATAATTCTGGCATAGTTGGCGATGCCTCAGTACGGGTTGCCGGTTCCAAAATGTCTGTAGCGCCTACCTCAACTGTTATTGGCGGAGCACTTCTTCAATCCGTGGTTGTTGGAACGGTTGCGGAATTAATCTCACAAGGTATTGAGCCAGAAATCTTCCTAAGTAGTAACTTGGCCGGCGGAGATGAGAATAACGCGGCGATCTTTGACAAGTACCGACCGCTAATTAATTTATATAAATAATTTACTTAACAGCGCCTTCAGTCAAGCCTTCGATTACTTTACGATTAAAAATAATATAAACAATAATCATTGGAATTGTCACAATAGTTAGCGCAGCAAAGAGCAAGTGGTAGTTTGTTGAGTACCTAGTTGAAAAAGCTAGCAAACCTGTCGGAATCGTCTTTAGATCATCATTTTGTATATATACCAACGCTAACAAGAACTCATTCCAAGCACTAAGGGCCGTGAACACTGCAACAGTAGCTAGTCCTGGTTTTAACATGGGAAGCAAGATGGTCTGATACACCCGCAAATCTCCGGCACCATCAACTCGAGCAGCCTCAAAAATTTCCTTGGGTAGATTCTGTATGTATGCCCGAAAAAGCCAGATCGCTAATGGCAAACCCATGGCCGTATAAGGCAAGATCAAAGCTAGACGGGTGTCTTTGATACCAAGTGAATCAAAGAGTGCGTTCTGAGCGATGAAATAGGATTGAATTGGCAGAATTAAGCCAAGAGTAATTAATCCAAGAATCTGATTTGAAAACTTAAATTTTAATCTAGAAAATGCAAAAGCTGCCATCGAACCGAAAATAAGTACCGCAGATGTGCACGTGCCGGTAACGATAGCGCTATTTAGCGCATACTTTCCTAAATTGCCGGCCGTAAAAGCTTCTATGAATACTTTGAAATCCCAACTCTTTGGTAGCCCAAGTGGATTCTCGGCAATCTCTTGATTGCTCTTTAGCGCAGATAAGGCCATCCAAAGTAAAGGCACAAAATAGATCATCGAATACATAATCATGCCAATATGAAAGATTGGGTTACGTTTCATCAGTATTCGACCACCGAGTCTTCTTTTGTCCGCAACTTGTTGTAGATGAGTGCAACGCTAACTACAACTAGCGTCAAGATAACGGCTAGGGCGCTGCCGTATCCCATCTGCTGATCTCTAAAGACAACTCGTACCAGGTAAGTTGTTGGAAATTGTGTAGTGTCATAAGGGCCACCATTTGTTAAGACATAAACCAGGTCGAAGATTTGAATTCCGCCAGTAAAACAAAGTAAAACAGCGACTTCGGTTAAATTTTTAATCATCGGGATCTTGATTCTGCGAAGAACTTGCCACTCGCTCGCGCCATCTAGACGTGCTGATTCAACTATTGTGCTTGGAATCCGTTGAAATCCAGCATAAAAAATGGCCATATAAAAACCGGCAAAGATCCAGCCCGAGATCACAGATATCGACAGTAGCGCCGTTGACTGATCACCTAGCCATATTCGTTGCCATGATTCCAAGCCTAAATTGCCCAATATTCGGTTCAGTATTCCCATATCTGGATTTAGCAAAAATGACCAGAGCACTGAAATTACAACCAGTGGCAACATCACAGGAGTAAAGAAAGCAACTCGATAAAAAGTTGTATTACGTTTCGCACTCACGAGACCAGCAAGTAACAGGCCAATGACAACTTCCAAGAACAAAGTTGCCAATATATATACAGCTGCATGCCAATAAGCCGACATGTAAATCTGATCGCCAAAAGCCTTATTGAAATTCTTTAGGCCTACAAAACTCGGAGTACTAAAACCATCCCAATCAGTAAGGCTTAGCCCAAAGGTGGCGATGATTGGCCCAAGTATCGCAATAGAAAAAATGGCAAAAGCAGGAGCGACCAAGAGGTAGGGAATCCAACGTGCTGTCGGTTTCATTCCCCTACCGTCCTGGTCGCTCTAGTTATTTACTTCTGCCTAATATTTCTAATTATTGCAAGTTGATCAACTATTAAAGTGCATCAACCTTTGCTTGTGCGGCATCTAAGGCATCCTGCGGAGATGATTTTCCGCCGATTGCTTCTGCTTGTGCTGCGTTAAGCGCATCAGCAACTGGAAGTTCAAAGCCTGTGTCAGGTGGTGCAACTACAACTGTTGCACCATTTAACAAGGTGTTGATCTTTTCAGTCAGTGGATCTAGACCACCACTTGCTAGAGACTTAACCAAAAGGGTTGTTCCGCTAGCTGCGATTGCTGCTGCATTTTCAGCGTTGTAAAGCTCTTTGAAGAAGTCCATAACTTCAGCCTTCTTTGAACTCTTGGCATTGACGGCATAACCGGTGTAAACAGCCATGATGCTCTCTTGGTTTCCGGCGCCTCCGCTAATTGCAGGCAGGTTGATGAAGTCCATCTTGAAGTTAGGAGCTTCATCTTTCTGAGTGCCAATTAACCATGAACCAATTGGGTGGAACGCAGCTTTTCCTTGGAAGAACTGGCTTGCAGCTTCATTGTCAGCGATGCTATTAACTGATTCGTTTACGTAGCCAGCCTTAGAAAGATCTGCCAAGACCTGAAGACCCTTAACAAACTCAGGTCCATTCATTGGCTTGCTCTTCTGAAGTGTTTCGGCATATAGCGCTTCACCGGCTACGCGAGAAATAATGTGACCGCCCCAGTTTCCAACAGTCCAGAGATCTTTATTGCCCTGAACAAAGCAGTTGACCTTTGCAGCAACAAACTTTGCACATGCTGCGTTTAACTCATCCCAAGTCTTTGGTGGAGTAACGCCAAGTTTGTTAAACATATCTACGTTGTACCAAAGCACATTTGTCACATCGCGAGTACGAGGAATCATTGAGAGCGAACCGTTTGAGTCATATCCAGCAAATGCACCATCTGCGAATAGATCCTTAAGGCCACTTGATTCAATCTCTGATGAAATGTCGCCGGCATAACCTTCAGCTACGCGTTGATCTAAGCGAGCTCCTGCCCATTCGAAATATGCATCAGGACTATTTTTTCCATTTAAAAGAGTAGGAAGACCTACAGTTGAATATAGATCATCATCTTGCTGAATGAATTCAACTGTCCAACCATCGTGCGAAGCTTCGAATGCTGCTTTAGCTGCTTCCCAAGCTGGCAATTCACTTTCGCCCAAGCTTGGAGTCGCTAAACGCAGTACTTTATCTGAGCTATCACTTGAACAACCTGAAAGAATTCCTAGACCGAGCAAACTTGCAGCAGCAAGTGCCACAAGTTTCTTTCTCTTGAACATAAACCCTCCCCGAAATTTCTAGCACCGGGGTAAGAGCCTTCTCAAACCCGTTCGGCGTTGGTAGAGATTATGCGCTGAAAATGTGGGTGGTCAATGAAATTCCACTGAATTTAAATCATCGGCGAGTTCACCTAAAAACATATGGAGCGAGTCACCGAAAACACGACTACGCCAAGATAAGGCCTCGTCGGCCAGCTCTCGAATAAAAGATCCATTGGGCGATTTGTCCAAATTTTGAGCCACAAGTTCGAGGATTTGACCTCCCCGCTGATAGTGATCTACCCAAGGGGCTGATTCATCTGCCAGCTTTAAGTTAGAGAAAGAACTTGATTGGATTACCAAACTAGCGATTGAAATTTCTAGCGCCACAGATCGCAATTTATCCGCAGCTTTTTTCATAGATCCGCTTCGATATAGAAAGGCAGCCTCTCCAAGCTGCACTGAAAACTCCGGAGCAGAATCATCATTTAAGCAAGAGCCGAGAGAGGTTCGAGCAAACTTTCGATAGGCAGATCGATCATCACTATTTGGAATGACTTCAACCAGTGCTCTTTCCCACGCAGCATCTGGATCGTAATTTATGGGATCAGCTAAATATTCTCCAATAGTCCAGAGAGGAATCTTGCTAGCTTCGGCTTGCCACATCGGATTAGCAAGTAAGCCTTCACTATGTTCGAAAAGTTCAGATTCTCGAGCACGAAGAGGTCCAATATGTAATTCATGGATCATGGCAACATCATTAACTGGATAGTTGTCCCAATAAAGTGGCTTTCTTTTTGCACTCTCTTCGAAGATAACAGCATCGCGAACATCTAAACGATACGAGCAGATCTGAATTCCGGTCCAGAATAGCTGCACCTTTGGATTTAGCAGTTTACCCAGCTCGACCAGATATTCTTCGCGCCCTGTGCCGCGATAAACGGTTGGACAAATTACTAACTGGCAATCTGGAAAATCTTTATTAATCCATTCGAATAACTGATTACCAAGAGTTGCGTGTGCTTGAGCAAAAGATTCAAAGGATTCCGAATCTGATTCGGCTTGAAAATCATTTGGAATATCATCAAAGAAAACTCCAACCAACTTAATTCCAAGATCAAGATATTGTTTTAGGCGACCCTTTAAAGCTAGCAACTCATTGGGATCTGAGTAAATGATGGTCTGACCGGGTGAAACCGCAGTTCCAAACTGAATACGTTTTCCCTCTGCATGATTTACGAGTTCGCGCAACTTAACTAGTTCTGCTTGTGGTCTTAGTTCTTGCCAACTACGGCGATGGCCTGGTTCATCTTTAGGAGCTAGAAAATAGGTATTTAGCTTGGCCTTCTCCATGAAATTGAGCATGTCAATGCGCTCAACGTGCGTCCATGGTTTTCCATAGAAGCCTTCGATTATCCCTCGGATGCCAAATGAACTCATGCATCAAAGGTTAGTAGATGTAAAAGATATTGCCTAGAACCCGCTAACTAATCCTGTCCAGGTCTTGCTAGTTGGCGCACGAGTTGCAGTTCCACTGAAACTCCAGGTTATTGAGCAGCTGCCATTCGATAGTCCTTGAAGAATCGTTTTATTCTTTATACCGCCAGTTAAATCAGCTAACTCGTTGGATACAACTTTACATACTGTCGGAGTATTGGTAACAACTGTTAGCAAATGACCCAAACTGGTTAATCCGCTATTTAACTTGGTATCAACATGAAGAACAGTCTCAAAGAAGGTAGCAGGGGTAGATTTATTAAGAGCTGTTGGTCCAGAGATTCCAATAACCATCGGATATTGCACTGGGTTTGGAGTTGTCGATGTTACCTTCAAAGTTCCGACAGCTTTCCAACCACTAGATTTCTTCCAGGTATCAGTTGCTTGAGCCTCAACTACATAAGTTCCAGATGGCCAGCTACATGGAATTACGTAATTGTTTCCGAATATGCCAGCTAGATTAGTTCCGGACTTTCGATATGTAGTAACTGTTGCTCGTACCTGAGCCCAAGGATCGATCAGACGATATTGAACCTGCGCAATACCTGTGTCATCTGAGGCTGAAACATCAAAACCAGAATAGGTCTTACAGACTTCAACAGAGGTGGCCAAGCTAGTGCCAGATAGAACAACAGGTGCTGCAACATCTACGACTATTGGAGCAGTGATATTTACCGAGCCAATCTTGGTTAAAACTGAGGTATTTCCTGCTGAATCCTTGGACTGCGCATAAACGGTGTATATGCCATATGGCGTTGCACAAGGAACATCCCAGTCACGTGACCAGTTTCCGCTTAGCCCTGAGCCATCGATGCGATAGGTAGCCAAGCTGACTATTTCCTTATTGCTGGAATTAAAGATCTTAAAGAGCGTACTTGCGCTGCCTTTATTATCAGTAATCAGAGCTGAAATTTTAGAGATTTTCTTACAAGCTTCTACTGAAGTAGGTGAAACAAAACCACTAACTACTACAGGGGCTTGGGTATCAACACTTGGTGTTGGTGTTGGTGTTGGTGTTGGTGTTGGTGTTGGTGTTGGTGCTGGTGTAGCAACACGCATTGTTTCAAAGCTCAGAATCTTACTTTCAACTGATTTCCAACCTGCATTTGCAGCGTCTAAAAGAACAAATTTGAAGTAATACTTGCTACCTGAATTTAATCCAGTAACAGTAAATTTTGAAACGGTATTAACTGCATTTGCAACAGCGAAAGGGGTGCCTTGAACTGTTGTTGCTCCTACAAGCGCTGGATCACTACCGTATGTGAAGTAGGCGCGGGTATTGCTGCCCATTGCATTAAATTGTGAATTCAAAACTATAGACGAGGCAGTATTTCCATTTGCATATGTGTTATTTATTACCGGATCTTCTCGATTTAAGATCGCATATTTGATCTCACCTTTGGATAAACCTGAATCATTTAATGCTGAGAATTGATAGTAATAACCACTTCCTGGTAGCAATCCGCTATTTATTGTTGCCGAAACATTTACGACAGCGCTGCCTGTAATAGGGCTTTCAGGCAAAGTTATGGTCTTTTGCCCTGATGTCAGCGACTTCTCTGAGCCATAAGTAAATGTGACTTTTGTGGTTTGGCTCTTAGGATCAACGGTGCCAACAAAGGTTGCCGAATTATATTTTCGGCTTGTTGGGACAGGATTAGTTGTCACAACTGGAGCAAGTCCTGGCGCAACCGGTGTGGTAAAGCTTGAAATGTTTGATTGAACGGATGCGGTTGAGTTAATGG
>JACCDP010782370.1_pt1 | contig 21470 bp, 15 predicted proteins | sample 7445841 | NCBI WGS metagenome assembly JACCDP01 (sample SAMN15323441, study PRJNA562643) | freshwater metagenome | isolation source: river surface water | place: USA:Blue River Watershed | collected 2017-08-17
CATATGCCTCCCACCGCCGCCAAAAAGCCCCCTACACTCCAGCGTCGTCAGCGCAAGACCGCACTGCTTCGGGCCGCCCCCAGTGCTGCCGCAGAGGTTCCGGTAGACGAAGCGATTGCCTGGATGATTTCTCTGGATTCCGCCTGTCGGCAGGGAGATCGCAAGGATGCTCTCTGGCTTCTGCAAGCCGTGCAACAGACAATGTCCGCCGATACGATCTGGACGATTCTCTGCCTGATTTCCCGCGGAGGTGCTCCGACGCAACAGATCCTGCAGGATCTTCAGACCGCCGCCTCTCCGTATCCGTTTCAACAGCTCCTGAGTCAAGCCGCCGCCGTCGCCTTTCTCTGTCAGCGCACCCAAGAACGGAATCTCCAACTCACCGAAACCCCGACCGCTCCTCCGATCGCCTTCTATGCACGGGATTGGCGTCAGTGGGACGAAATCGTCGGTACCCGTGCCGCCCGTATTCATCCGATTCCCCAGGATGCTCTTCACAAGGGTACCAGTCGCGGACAACTTCCGTATCGGTTCACCAACGTAGACGAACTCTATGATCCCACTCCGGCATTGGCGCACAGTTGTACGTTCTGGAAAACGATGCTGGGCAAATACGGAATCCTCTATGACGAAACCGACGACACCATCGCCTTCCCCGACGATGACGATGACACGCTGGAACGATTCTACGATGATCTCTTTCCCGACGATATTCCCGACGAATGGTCCAAAGCCGACCAAGCGAAAAGCCACGGGCGCGGCAACGAAGAACACGCCGCCCCGGCCCCGACACAGCCCATTCGCGAAGACCCCCCTGCCCCCAAAACCTGGTATGCGGCGATTCATGTTCCTGGCCGGCGCGCGGCCACCCGCCAATAAAAATCGCCGCCATATAAGATGGATGGCACCCGGTGACGGTCAACACCCCCCCCGGCAAAAAAGTTGACACGCCGTTTTTGGTCACCCCCGGTACGACATACACCCGTACTACAACCCTTGTTTGAACGACGAACAATGAGTAACGAATGGACTACTGTTGGTAAGACCCGTACTGCCGTTGGCGGTGATCGCTTTGCTGGTCTGAGTGGAGGCGGCGCTGGTGCCTACCAGCCCCGCAAGAAGCCGATGACGACTACGGTGTCGGACCCGGCCTACGAAGCCCGTCAGGCCCGTCGCCGTGAAGCCGAAGAAGAGATGTATCGCAAGGAAGCCGAACGGAAGCGCTTGCAGGAGGAGTTGGCGGCGAAGAAACAGAAGGAAATGGATAGCATGAATTATGCGTCGGAAACTTTCTATCCGTCGTTGGGTGCTCCAGTCGCAAAGGCAACTGCAACGGCAAAGGCTGCCCCTGCAGGAGTGTGGGGAAAGAAGCCAGAGATGCAGGAACCAGTGACTCCTCCGCCGAAGCCGCGACAGATCGTGGAACCCGATGACGCCCCCTTTGCCTATGAGGATTATGAGGATGAATTCTTCAGCGTCGCCATTCGTCGCGATGAATGTATGATGTTCCGCCCCCTCATGCTCCCGTCGCAGTATCGGGACACTTCCTATGATGATGAATATGAGACGGACGAAATCGTCATGAACTATGAATCGGAATCCGAAGAGGAGCCTCTTTACGATTCGGAAGATGATGCACCGGAGGGTGAATACAATGCAAATACTGTCGCAGACCGTCGTCGTGGCGATCACGGTGTGTGGTAGTATAGACCCGTAGCAATTCTCTCCATACCCCTTTCCTTGGTAAAATTCCCCCCATTTTTGCACTACGTGGATTCATCAGGGGCAGGGCAAGGACAAAAGAGAGTTTTGGCAACAACCGGAAGTACGGACATGTCGGTGTTGGACGATACCGGTTTTTGTCCAGCCGAAGAAGCTGCCTGTGCCTGAAGGCGACGCCGTTCCGTAATCGCAGAGGCACCCATATTTGTCGCCGGTGAACGGGCTTTTGGGTTAAACATTCCTGACCGACACGAAGAAAATCCCCGAAGCACAACAGAGGACCCATGTTTCACTGGCGCACCATTTTGTTCGGACTTACATTCGGTATCCTGGATTCCATTGCCCTACCGATCGTGAAAGGGGTCAGTACGGGCTGGAACAAATACTGGTTGGCCGTCCCCATGACCATCTATGCTTTCACCCCCCTCATTCTCCTACAGGCATTAGCCGGTGAAACCCTTACGATTATGAATCTGGCCTGGGATCTCACCAGTGATCTGTTAGTGACCTTCATCGGTCTCTTCATTTTCATGGAAAAGATCTCTCCTGTTCGTCTGGTCGGTGTCTGTCTCAGTTTCGTGAGTTTATCACTCATGGCCTACGAAGGCGACGGCTGGAATGACTACATTCGGACCAATGTCGGACGCGTACAGAAATTCATCGGCGGATTTATGCAAGATCATTGAACCGAACCCGGGCCACTCCGTTCGTGATATCCAGGATATTCCAGGCTTCCCCTTTCAACCGACCAAAGGCCTGACGGGTTCCGACCGCCGGATCCGCCGGAATACCAGGGCGAAGATTGAGTTTCAGAACAACTTTCTGGGTACGGGCCAGATTCAGTGGACCCGCCGGTTCCAAGTCCGGCGATACTCCAAAAATCAAGAAATAGAGTTCGCGTTCCACATCCCGCGGTAACTGGGTGTTAATCGCCAATTCCTGAAATTTCTTCGGATCCCAGGGCAGAATCCGTTCCTGTCCGTTCACCAACAGAGTAATACTTTCCAGCCATTCTCCTCCATCGGCGGGCGTCAAATCGCGATACTTATTCTGACGCTGTCGGGCCAACGAAATCATTCCGAAAATAAAACGCTGGAAGAGACCCGGTAGCTCCAGCTGACGTTTTACGGTCGGGGTCACTCCAACGAATTCAGCGTCCTCTATGGTGAAATCCTGTCGCATCTGCTGTTTATACAGGATATGGTGCGTCATGTTACGAATGGCGAATCCGACTTCGGGCTCAAAATGCAGCACGGCGAAACGCCCATAGAGAACCAGAGGAGCCATTTCATACGGCTGCAGTGTGCGATACGATACATCAGGAGGACTGCCGGGATATTGGACCGATATACGTCGTCCTCCCCAGGGTGCCGGACAGGTTTCAAACAGAGGAAGACCCTCCGCGCCGTAACCGGTATTGGCAGTTTCCACCAATTCCGACTTGTCGGCGATCCAGAGACGCAGAGTCAATTTCTGCGCCTGGAATGCAGAGAGCGGAAGACCGGTGTCCATATATCCCTGACATCCGATAAGCGGGATACGACAGGCAATTTCTCCTGGAGTGGCATTCCGCTGAATATTTTGTGTGGACCCATCGTGGGTTCCGGTAGAGGCATTGATCAACGGGGCATGAAACTGCGTTGCATCACTGTTCGGTTGCCAGTCGTTATAGTCTCCGTAGCCTTCCTGGAGCATGATATTATCCATGTAGAGAGCCCAGCGGGGAAACAGAAAATTCGCGATCCCATTTGTCCAGCCGTAGGTTTGGAAGATCCCATTATCATCTTCCACTTTTACTTCTACACGATTCTCACGGTTCATGGCCACCACATCGGGGGGAAGCCATGTCGGTATCTGAATACGAATATCCACATACATGAGCATGTCTCCCGTGCGCGGAAGATCAATGTCTACCCAGTGACCAAACCGTGGAGTTCCTGTCGTTGCCTGAAGAATGATTTCCCGTGTGGAGGGACTCCGCCGTTGGTACGCCGATCCGAACCACGAACGCTGTGCCCCCTGATGAAAATAGGCATCCTTTTTGCCCCGTGCCACGAGATCTAGTAGGGCCCCTTCACTCATCTTCTCCTATTCATGTGCTACGGTTTTAGATACTTTTATTCTACACGGTATGACACTGTAGAATAAAAATATTAATTTTACATTATACATAACTACATTATGATGGTGGGGTACTACTGACTGTAATATTACCCGGGACTGACGAAAATGTAATGTATGCATATACGGTACTTGTATTTGTAACATCTACGATTTTATACGTTCCTGGGGTAAATGGACTTGTCGGAGATGAGAAAAGAGTATAATGCCCAATTACACTGCCACCAAATCCGGCATCACCGGCACCCGTATCATTATTGTTCATATCAAAGATCTTGAACCCAACAGCACCTGGAGTGGTTGCTTGTATCCAAATACGGTTATCCATATTTTCATCAAATCCCGCATCCATTATTGTTACGCTTGATATTACAACCTGGGTAGACATAATATCAGTACCAATATAATTTTGAATAGGATCAACTATTACGTGCATACCGTTATTGTCATACATGTTGTATGGGAAGTATTCCATAGAGCTACGATATACAAGATATGCTGTGCCAGATGATGTTGCCGATCCTGATACGTTTACATTCCCATTATTGATATTGTCTATCCAGGGGGCGAGATAGGGTGCTTCCCGCTCCATCATGTACCCGAAAATCTTGAAACCACCGTAGGATCCAAAGACGACATTATCGGCATACAGGCTGGTGCCGGACCAGGTGAGAGGAATCATCGTCTGCCAAGGTCCGGTTCCTTCAATATCACCCACCATGTAGTAATAGAGTGGGGCAAGAACAATGGTAGAGATTTCGGGGGCCGACACGGTGATGCGATTATTGGCGTATGTGACCGTGAGGGGAGATGACGCAACGACAGGAGAATTCATTGGGCTATTCACAATAGATCCAACCCGTGTTGTCTGGAGTGTGGCCTGATCACGCTGGGTCTTGTATTCCAGGGCCGCCGACGCCTTGAATCGTGCCAGACCCACGGCCCGCTTTTCGGCAGGGGTGGTGGCATCCGCAAGGGCGGGCTGGGCCGCTGCTGCGTCCAGACGAGCAATATCCGCCGCCGTGTAGTTCGCACGGAGGACATATTGACTGACCGCAAAGAAGTCGCGCGCCGCATAGAAGACATCATCCACCGTGAACGCCGATCCCGACGCATCGGGGAAACGGGTCAGGATTTCATTGGTCATGTAGGTATCCACCGATTCCACATCCGGACAGAACATGGACTTACGATTCGTGAGATGGAAGATGAAGGCGATCTGGCGACGTTCCGTGTCAAAGTGGATATTGGGAACTGCCGACGGGTCCGCGTAGGTATCAGCACTTACGGGCTTGGCCGTAAGTTCCGAAGGAGCCTCTACATTGACGTCAAAGACGAATGTCATAGAGTCCGCACCACGGAGAGGCAGGAAACCCAGGAAAGGCTGATCTTCGCCCATGTACGAACGCAGGGTGGCCAGAGGAATCTGGGTGAGGAACTGCTTACGCTTGAGGTTGGCATTTGCACCCGACGCATCAATGGCTTCCGCCATACTGTATGCACCGCCCGAAATATCCAGATCCACGTTGACATCCGACACGTTAGAGGCTTCTAACATATCAATGAGACCGGACTGCTGGAGCTGGAGATTGAGTTCCATGCGCATTTCCTCTTCAAAGTAGGCCTTGACAGTGGGGAGAGTCTTACCTGTTGTCTGGGCTGCCACAGCCATTGTGGTACGCAGAATATCCATGAATTCCGGCTTGTTGGCCAGATCCACTTCAAAGTGGAGACTGTCCTGTTCTGTCGTGTATCCTTCCTGACCAACGGCATAGAGAGGTGATGGGAAGACGTTGGTATCACGGACATTGAATGTGTTGAGGAGACGCACGGAGTCTTCTTCCGTGAGAATGTACTCAAACACAGCGTCAATCCCAGTGTAGTACTGCTGGTCGGACATACCAATGACACCAATATCGGCCGTGGTGGTACCATCGTAGTAGGCCTTGAAGGGGGCAACAATGGCAACACGGTCATTCTCTACCGTGGTAGAAATCGTGTACAGGGGATAATCGTAAGAGGGTCCAGTGATTGGTACTACGACCGGCGGGACCACCATATCCGTATCAACCGTGGCAATTTCGTAGATGATGTTATCATCTTCTTCTACCACGGTGTTCGCAATCTTGTAGACACCATCGTCCAGCTGATCACTGTCGGCAATCGTAGCGGTTTTATTAACCCCTACTTCCAGGAGAATTTCACACGTGGTGTCTACCCAAGTACCATCACCGAACAGGACGGAGTAGTAACCCGCAATATCCGAATCATAGGTTACCTGGATAAGCCCACCCGCGGTACGGCTGACCGCCTTGATGACGACTTCACCGTAGGGAATAATGACATAGTTAGAGGGCGCCCATGTGGCCGTAACCGGTACATCCGATGTAGTACTGTCCGAATTGTGCACCGTGAAGGTGTAGTTGTAGGTACTTCCCAGAACAACGTTGGTATCTTCATATGAACTGGAAATTGGTGCAGCCAGGGTGGAAATGACGGGGTTTGCGGATCCATCGCGAGAAATCACCACGGATGTTACACTTTCTGGCACATTGGAAATAGAGAAATAGATACCTGCCTTGGAGGAGAACGCCTGGATGAGGATACTGGGACGGGATACGGATGCAGAGGAGGAAAAGGTTGCAGATTCAACTCCGTTTGCAACGAAGGTACATACGTAGTAACGGGTTGCATTGGCAGCGATCGTATCCGTAGTGACGCCGGCACCCAGAGAAGTATAGGTGACCCCGTTCGTACTGACATAGTACAGCACACTTCCACCGGCAGGGAGATCATTGCCACCATAACTGAGAGTCACGGTACCGTTCGTTCGGGTTACCGTGGGCGCAGAAGTCGGCGCGGCAGGGTTGGTAAATCTGGTTGCGGGCACCTCATCACTGGTCCCGTAGATATTAACGCCCTGAATTGTGTAGGTATAGGAGGTTGCATCGCTGAGGATCGTAGAATCCGTGTAGGGGAAACTGCCGGCAGTGAGACCCGATACCGAGAGTCCGGAAGTACTTGTGAGAGTGTAGGAAGTTGCATCAGAACTAGCAGTATCCAGGTTCACAGTCATTCTGCGTGTAGAGGCATTGTAGGTGAGAGAAATTGCAGGGTTATTGAGGTATTCTACCGAAATACTATTAGCAGAATTAGGAAATAGTGTATTGCCATTTCGGGCGAAATATAAATTGTACCATGTAACAACTCCGCGTACAAGAGTATCAGTAACCCCGGATATCGCCACGTAACCAGGGCTTTTTCTATAGTGAATAATATATGATCCTACGTCTGGACCATCGTAACTAAGTGTTACTAATGCACCATTGCGGACTACCGTGGCTGGTTGTTGAGGTCTTCGTGATCTATTCACAAGAGGTAATGACACTATAGTACTTGAACCATAATCAGAAAATGCTTGTATACCATACGTATACGATGTATCAGGTAAACGGTTTAATAAAGTATATGGAAAATCTGATACGGTAAGATTACTAGCAATTACTACACCTGCGTCTGAAAGAGTATAGGAAGTCGCCATTGGTGAGGGGGTAGTAAGTGTAATAGTAGTTCCATATGTTTCAGTATCAACTTCTGAATTAGACGAAGTTATTGCAGGTGATGACAGTGATATTACAGGGGTACTTTCAGGGGAATATAACACCGTACCATCCAATGCAGAAAATGCTGCATAATAGGATGTTAAGACATCCACAGTAAGAGTATCTATAGATCCAGAAAGTGCTGTTAATACACCTCCTACGCTCTTATAGTACGTAATCGGGTAGGATGATGCATCCTCACCCGAATAACTTAGGGTGACCGCATTGACGTTACGTACTACTGTAGGTGCAACCAGAGGAGCTGCAGAAGGAACAATTTCACGTGTCTTTACAACCACGATGTCATTACGCATACGGGAGACGTTCAATGCCCCAGGAATTTCAGAATTGGTTGCATATGTACCCACGACAGCACCGGAAGCATCTAAGGTAATCATTGCACGCGTGTCAGCCCCCGTACCGTTTAGGACAGGATATTGTTTCACTTCTAAGACATTCCCGTTGGTATCCAGTTTACTGACAACGATATCTGTGGCCCCTGCAAAGGTACCTCCTGAAACTGTACCTTGTGTTTCGTATCCGATGTAAATATTATTACTGGAATCACACACAAGGGTTGGATTCACATCGTATGCATTGGAGTTCAGGAGAGGTGTCTGTTTATTCCAGATTGTTGCACCGGTGGAGGAATCCATCTTCCATACGTAGATATCACGACTGGCTCCAGATACGGTGCCAGCAGCTGTCCCACCACTGATTACAGCAGCCGTATGCGCAGCGACAATGATTTCATTCGCAGAATTTACAACAATGGATGGGATATTATCTGTAAAAATACCATTAAATGTAGGATTTTGTTTCACCCATAGAACGGATCCCGAGGAATTCATTTTCATTACAGCAATATCTGAACCAGATCCCCCTGGATAATACGTACCCCCCGACGTTGCAGAATTTACAGTATATGCAATGTACACGTTACCAGTACTATCGGCAGCAATTGCTGGTGTTGAATCTGGAGTTCCGGTATTCATGATATTGTTTTGGCGAATCCAGTCGGTATTTCCCGTACTGGTATTCAAACGGAATACACAAATATCTTGACCTCCCCCTAACATGGAATTTCCAGAAGTAGATGACGTAACCGTATACGTACAATAAAGCCCACTGCTTGTAAGGACCATCCCAACAGGACGAGTAGATACAACCCCGTCACTTCCTGGTGTATTGAAGGTAGGATTCTGCTTGATCCATTGAATTGCACCCGTACTGGTTGAAATTTTCGCAACCACAATATCCTGGTTTCCACTGGTTGCCCCACTTGCATTCACATTCCCTGCCCCAGAAACAGTCCCCGATGTGTAATACGAAATATACATCATCCCGCTGGCAGAATCAACGACAAGGTTGGGTGTCCCTGCAATGAACGTGGAAAGCTGGTTCCGATTCAAATTAGAACTCTGAATTACCCACTGTAGAACACCTGAAGAGTTCAGTTTGGCATAGACAATGTTGTAATTATTTCCAATTTTACCACCTCCCCCACTTACTGTTCCATTCGTTTCATATGCAACATAGATATTGCCGCTTGCATCCGTTTTTACTACGGAATTCCCATCAGCAGAAGTTGTACTCAACGAGTTGTTCTGCTGTACCCATTCTACCACCCCATCTTTTGCTTTGAATACGACGATATCTCCCTGATTCGTCGTGCCAATATCCCCGAGATTTGTATTCCCGGATGTAGTAGTATTGGTTTGGTAGGTAAAGATATAGGACCCTTCATTGTCTACCGTTAGTAGCTGATTGCGGTGAAGTCCACCACCATACGTCTGTCCGGACCCCGTAAGTGATGAAAATAAGGGATCCTGTACAATCCCCATCACATTCCCAGTACTCTTGTAAAATTTAATTAATGCAACACGATTGAAGACAGTACTGGTGGGTTGTCCAGGGAGGGGTGTAGTACCAGTCGTATAGACCATTGCAATCAGATTCCCATCTCTTGCAAACTGCAGGGTCAACGGTTGACTTGTAGCACTAACCGCATTAAATGTGCTGTTTTGTTTAATATATACAATAGATCCATCCTCTACCGTTAATTTCGCAAGAACAAGATCCCACGACCCTACCTTTGTACCTCCTGAAACAGCAGTATCCGACTGATACAGGCAATAAATATGTTCTGTATCGGCAACAATTGTTGGCCAAAATTGGTATCCAGATGTATTTAGATTTGATAAATATTTCACCCAAACAATGTCACCTGATGAGTTCATTCTTGCGAACACGATGTCCCCAAACCCCATATAGGTACCTCCGGATACAGTTCCCTGCGTAATATATGAGAGGATAATATCCTCATTTGCATTCACGGACATCGATAATCCAGGTTGACCATCTGCAGCGGTGGTATTCAAAGAGGTAGGCTGACGTACCCAGGAAATCGTACCATTCGTAAGAATTTTTGCAACTGCAATATCCTGGTTTCCAAGGTATGTATTTCCTGAAGTTGCAGTCCCAACAAGATATGACATATAGAGTGTCCCCGTTGATGGCACAACATAGATATTTCTGGAACTATCTGAAAATACTGTATTAAACCGTGGGTTTTGTAAGATCCATTGAATGTCACCCGAGGAATTCAGTTTAGTGACAATTACATCATTACTTCCGGTAGCAGAACCACCGGACGCCGTACCCGCTGCACCCCCTGTATTGAAAGTTACATATACATTTCCATTATTATCAACACCAATACAGGAATTTCCCGTATTAAACCCTCCTACCGTTGCCTGTAGCGCCAGATGTTCCTTCACCCAAATTACATTTCCGGTAGAATCCATTTTCGCTACCGCAACAACGTTGGTTATCCCAGTATACCGACTTCCGCCGGATACCGTCCCTGCGGTATGATAGGCAATATAGATATTGCCCGATGCATCAGAGGTCACCGTCGGTTCAACATCATCTTGTGTCGTGTTGAACTGCAGATTCTGCTTAATCCAATCAATGGATAAGGAAGAGGATGACATCTTATACTTAGAGCATATAATTTTGCGCACACGATGCCGTAAATTTAATCAGTAATCCCGGAATTATGTCGGTTACCAGTAACATGATCCATGTATCATTTGCGGACATACGCATGGGGTCATGAAGATCGGGGGATTTCTTAAACAAGAATGTAAGATCATCCTTCTTTGAGAAAAGAATAGTTACATCGCAATCACGACATAATTTAAGCCTGGGAGGTAATCTTGGCGGCATCGGCACCGGCAATGGCAGCATTACGGGCAACGTTGTCCGCACGGGCGAGGTATGCACGGGCAGTCTTCACACCCTTGGCAATGACGTTTGATTCCGCATCGGCAGCAGCGTCCATGGCATCCAGTTCCGCAGAAGTGTAAGGTTCACGGAGGAGGACAGTCTTGGATTCCACGAAGGCACGGTAGTTATCAACGGTGGAGGCAGCGTAGCTGATGGTCATGGGGGTACCGTTGACATCCGCAGTGGCAATGGAGCCAGAAGAGGAGGCAAGGGAAGTGGGGCGGGTGATTTCGTAAGGAGTAGAAGAAGAGGAGAGGACAACCGGGCTGGCGTAGAGAGTGTCATCGCTGAAGTCACGGACGAAGGGGGCAGCCTTGCGGGTTAAGTGGGCAACGAAGGCAATCTGGCGCTTTTCGTTGTCAAAGTGAGTCTGAGGAATGACAGAGCCAGAAGTGTAACCACCGCCAGTAGAAAGGTTGTTGTTGACGGCAGTGAGGGAATCAGGGGAGTCCACAGTGACATCAAAGACGAAGGTGAAGGAGTCCGCGCCCTTGAGAGGGAGGTAGTGGACAGAGGGCTGGACTTCACCGAAGTAGCTGTCCAGGGTGGTGTAAGGAATCTGGGTGAGGAGCTTGAGACGGTTGGCCGCAGATCCACCGGTGATTTCATCGTACATGCTCTGGGCACCACCAGCGTTATCCAGGGTGACAACGACGTTGCTGACGTTGGAGGCTTCAAGCATATCCAGGAGACCGGAGTTCTTGAGCTGTAAGTTGAGCTCAACACGCATTTCCTCTTCAAAGTACTTCTTGGCACTGGAGAGCTGCTTGCCAGTGACCTGGTTACCGTCGGCAATAATCTTTGCAATGACGTCCTTGAAGTTGGCTTCACTGACGAGGTCAACGGTGATGTTGGCAGTATCCTGGGAAGTAGTAACTCCCCAGAGGTTGGCACCGGAACCATCCACATCGGTGTTGGTATCCACAACTTCAAAGCAGTTGAGGAGCTTCACGGAGTCGGCTTCATCCAGGATATATTCAAACACGGCATCAATACCGGTGAAGAACTGCTGGTTGGTCATTTCCGTGACACCAATGGAGGCAGTGGTAGTACCATCGTAGAACGCCTTGAAGGGGGAGACGATAGCGACACGATCGCCGTCAATGGTGGTCTTGGCGACGTAGGTAGGGGCGACATAGCCAGAGGCAGTGACAGCGGCGGGGCCAGTGGCAGATCCAGGAGCATAAAGACCAGACATGTTTTATACTCTATGCCGGTATTTTTTTTGGACCAGGGATTTTAAACGGATTAATCCTCGGAAGATCCAGGGGATGAATTTTATGACCCCAACGTAAGGACGAATGGATACGTTGATCCTCCCCCCCTCCACCAATATTACCGCACTTCCCTTCCAACTCCGGGCAAATGACATCCAAAAACACATTGTCAACATTGACTCCCGTTTTCGCGATGATCCGAAAACAGCCGATGCCGCCAATTTCTATTTCAGTTTGCTCAGCCCCATCAAGAATATTTTACGTATCCGGATCACATCCATTGAGTTTCCCAACAACTTCTACACATTCTCCTACAAACGCAAAAATACGATTATGCGTATCCTGTATACCGGGCCCACCGGAAATGTTGTCCCCGTAGCCATAGAAATTGACGATGGGACGTATACCGCCTTTGAGATGGAATTGGCACTCAATACTCTCTTCCAGGAACCGTCGTACGGCCTGGACTGGCTCACCGCGAAGTTTGATCCGATCACCGGCCATTTTGTCTTTACCGGGACGAAATACTTCGGGATTGATGCAACCTATCGTGCCCTGAATCGGAATTTTGATTACGGCCTGACATACTATCTGGGATTCAGCAAGAAACTCCACCGTTCCTTTGTTGTTACCCCGGGGATCTACCGGGTCGTCTCCGACCAATTGGCGAATTTTTCCGGGGATTCCTACGTTCTCCTACGTCTCAACGACTTCAACTGTGTTCGGCATTCCATGTATTCCAATGATCTGAATGCGCTGGCCAAGATTGTGATTCGTGATCAGAAGAATTACATGTCGTTTGATGACTATTCGGGGCAACATGCGAAGGAAGTCGTATTTCCAACACCGCAGGACTTGTCGCGCATGAAGATCCAAGTCCTGGATGCATATGGAGAACTCATTGATATGGAGGGGATGAATTTCAGTTTTTCCATTGAGGTGCTGGAAATCAAGAATCTCAATCTCTACAATGCTGTTCGCGATTCGTTGGCCATTCAGTATTCGGGCGCACAACAGCCCTCCCAATTCTTCTAACCGTTGGTGTTCTAACCGTTGGTGTTCTAACCGTTGGTGTTCTAACCGTTGGTGGTTGTGATGACCGCCGACATTTCATTCTGGAGGAGTTTCAGACGATCCAGAATCAGCTCTTTATTATAGTTCGCACCCTGGGTATCAATCATCTGACGGATAATGTTTTCCAGACGGCGATTGTAGGCCAGAATCGGTTTCGCGATTTCGTCAATGGCGGATTCATCAAACTCTTCCACCTGTTGCGGGGGTTGCGACCCGTATATACTTTTGTTAGATCTTCTCATTTATTATGTACACATAAAAATAAGAGGATGCCGAATCCGTCTATTTACGGTTCGCCGGTAGAGCGAATCAATATGTCCTTCAGGAAAGTAGCAGATCGTCTCTTAGCAGCGGTTGTCCAGACGATGATTCCTATTGTCGCTGATATGCAGATTATTGCGGAGACCTTCATCATGAACACCGTGAAAATGTTCATTGGAAAAATTAAAGCGAAATCGGCCGTATCGCCGCCGATGTACGTACGCCTTCTGTGGATTGACAATAATCCAGGAGAGGTGTTTGACAAAAACAATCCCTATCATATTCTGCAGTTAACCGATATGTACTTACAGATTAATGAGGACTGGACACAGGATCCGTTACTCAAGATCCAGGCGACAACACCGGCCTACCTCCACTGGCATCGTATCAATGCCGGCACCGCCCGCGAAATTTCCAAACGTAGTCCCGAAGATCTCAAAGCCCTCCAGGATCAGAAGAAGGCCGAAACCAAAGACAAAATCGCCAAGGCCAAGGAAGCTGCCAAACAGGCCGCTCTCAAAAACGAGGCGGCTACAGCCGAAGCCTCCAAGTCACGATCAAAAACCCCTGCACCCAAACCAACCCCCTCTACGAATCCAAGATCTCAGCCTCCCTCTACGGGATACAAGCCCCAGCCTCCAACGGGGTACAAACCACCAGGGGTCCTTTAATCATCCCCACCATCTTCCTCCCCTTCACTTCCGCCACACGAAATGGAGAGATTGTCCTCTCCCGCAGGACGAAAGATATTGGCCTCCTCAAAGGCAAATGCCATATCTTCCATATCTATATGAAGGACCTGGTTGCAGATCAACGCAATATCGGACCAACATTCATGGAACGCGGACCACATATGTTGGCGTTCTTCTTCAATAATACGATAGACATAATGCATGTACTTCGCGTGGTATTTGTAGGTAGAACCAATCGGCGGATCCTTCTTCCATGCAGTATACACGTCAGGATGGACCCGATAGATATGATAGATCGCGTCGTTTCCAGGATCCGATGCGTCCGCAACATGACGCTCAATGAAGAGGAACATCCCCGTGTCCGGGTCTTCAAAGGCATACAGAACTTCTTCCGATTGAAGCAACTCCTTCGGAAGAAATGCAGAGAATTTGGCAGGATTGTATTTCCAGGTGTTGATGAGGGACGGAACCATCAGATTCACACACTGGAAAAGAACATGCGGGCTAACAAGATCAAGAACGGTTGCCATTTTCGTCGTTACAGCAATACCCTTCTCTGTGCGCCACGGCAATCAGTCACTTTTTATTGACGCGATAAATGCAGCCGATGTTGGTGGATGACCCAAAAAGTCGGTCAGAAGGTCCATAAAATCACGGGTATCGCCAGGTGCCAACACGCGATTGCGAAAAGCCATACCCACTTCGGGATCCATCAGTTTCCCGCGGAACTGTTCTTCAAAGATACATTTCGCAAACACCTTGGAGTATAAATATCCGTAATAACCGGCGTCATACCCGACCAGGTGTCCCCATCCCTCCAAAAAGTGGTGATTTTCGGGAAGGGTAATGCCCACTACATCCGCGTAGATATCACGTACCAGATTGTTTCCATCTTCTATATCCCATTGTGGGCCGTGGATGGCCATATCTATGAAACAGAATGCCAGTTGACGGGCGACAGAGAATCCTTGCATGCATGTATTTTGTTTCTCTATACCGCGTACAACCGCATCCGGAAGATCAGGGGTCGTTGCCAAGAGTCGCAGCGATTCGGCCTGATAGCACCATTCTTCCATGAGCTGGGACGGACATTCCACCGCATCAATGGGGACCGTAATCCCCGCAAATTCCGAAAGTTCTGGACGGGAAGAAATGCTGTGCATGGCATGTCCCATTTCGTGGAGATAGGTTTCCATATCATCCAGCGAAAGAGGTTCATTCTTCGGAAAATTACAGGCCAATGCAACTACGGGTGGATGCCTAACCGATCCCGCCATCATGGGGAACATGGCCGCGTGCCCATACTTCCCTTCCCGTGGATACATGTCCATATAGATTTCTCCCTGGAGAGATCCATCGGAGACATTCCGCACTTCTAACAACCGAACATCTTCATGCCAGAGTGTTGGTGCATTCTCCTGAGAAATATCCCGAAAGGTGTATCCAAAGAGTGTACCATAGATTTTGAGAATCCCCGCGGTAACGGATTCCATCGTAAAATACTGTTTCACAGTTTCCATGGATATACCCATCACACGCTCTTTCCAGATCCGACTATAGTACGCCGTATCCCAGGGTTGGAGTTCCAGAACATGCGACCATGGCGCAAGCAGAGAAAGTTCCGCGTGTTCTTTCTGAACAACGGGGCGGACCCGTTCGTTGAGATCCAACAAAAACTGCATCACATTCTCCGTATTTTTCGCCATCGTTTCTTCCAGTGCATAATCACGGTGATGGAGATATCCAAGGCAGGCGGCAATTTCCTGACGAAGTTGGGTCATACGCTGTACCTTCCCATGGTTCGTATCCGCGGCCCGTTGCATATATTCCTTCCATACTTGTTCACGAACGGAACGGTTCTGACAAAAATCCATTAGGGGTTCATAATCCGGATACTGCAGGGTTACCCGAATCGTTTTCTCCCCCCTTTCTTCCTCACACCGTTCGCGAATCCAGTCTGCAGGAAGACCGGTCAATTCTTCTTCTGAAAACCAGCCCGTCCATTCATATTCATTGATATTCTGTTCAAAGGCGGTTTCTATTTCATGGAGTTCATTCTGTAAGGTCTTCAACCGTTCCCGTTCGGATTCTGGAAGCGTAACACCATTCCGCCGGTAGTGTCGCATTACGGCTTCTATAGAACGGCGTTGATCGGGGCGGAGCGTTTCCGTTTGATAATTTCCCGTATAGTAGCGGCAAAATAGGTCATAGAGATCCGGACGTAGAGATTCTGCCGTATGAAATGCCGAAAGCCGAACTTCTTCTTCGCTGCAGGTATCCCGAATGACTTCCGATGGATGGAATTGATTCATCGTAAGAATCGCCTGAAGATGCCGATATTGATCATCCAGGTCTATTTCGGGCTGGATGAAGGATTCCCATGTAAGAGTGGACACATCCTGCTCCAAAAACGTATTCCGCAGAGAAGTGATTGCCTGAATGTATTGATCCGACATGGTCCGAATTTCTGCATCTGTCAATGTAGAAAAATGGATGCGTGTCATTCTGATACGTATATTCATGATCCTTCTTTACACTCTGTTCGCCCACCCCTACCTATATGATTCGTGCCTGGATCATGCGAACCCGAAGTGGCTTCTTGGGGACGGTCTTCATCGCGGCATCGTAGTACTGTGCCGTCAGACTCTTGGTGACATCAAACACGTCAATCGGTAGAACAGAGTAATCCGTAAGAATAAGAGAATACAAATGTTTTTTTCCCACGGCAAAGGGATACGGAAAATCATTGGGTCCGATGGGCGATTGGAACCCGACGATTTCATCACCTTTCTCTGTCTGGAACGTAAACACTTCGGGGCCCACAAAGAGATATTTCCCTTTCGCAAGTTCGGCAAGAATTGTATTTCCTTTGGAGAATTTGGAACCGAAAGCCGGCATACCCTTTTCACGAAGAACATTGTCACCGATGAATACCTTCGTGAACGTTGTTTCATACAGAAGATCACCGGGCGTTTCATCCGCATTGGCTTTGTAAACAGAAAGGCGACGTGACGATTCTTGAATATAGACTACGAAGGGACGATTGTAGTTATCGTGGATAATATAGTGTTCCCCTTTCACTGGTCTCCCCTTCTTTTGCGTCCACCGATAGATTCCGCGCCGATCGGGGGTAGATTGATAGATCTGTCCGTCATTTCCCTTCTTTTGGAGACCCTTACAATCTTGGGCGTGATATGGTGGAGAGGGTCGGGTCCTATACTTCTTTTCGGTCACACGCTTACACGTCATTCTACTCTATTTATAGCAAAAATCTGTACATATGATCATTTGTCCACAACTCAACACTTCTTTACAGGATCGGAATTAGTAATCACGACCATAATATGAATCCCAATACATCTGATTCCAGATATGCTCTTCCCACAAATACTCTTGAATTTCACGTTCTTCTTCCTCTTCATCAATCGTAGAGGGCGGGATACGAATTCGTAATGACTGTACATCATCCTTCGGTGAAGGGGGAGATTGTAGTGACACCAGAGAATTGGTTTGTGAAGGAGAAAGGAGAGAAGGCTTCAACGTTTCATCATCCTCAGTAGTAACGGAGAGGCGTTGATATATGTACTTCGGATGTTTCTTCTTTTGACGGGAAAGAAGTTTACACGCGTAATTCCGACGTGTGGTTCCGGTAGGAACGCGCGACCGATGACGAGGATTTGACTCCGTAACCTGGGGACCATGCGTGTTCTTATTCATAGGATCTTCCCGTTCGTAGTATGGGACAATCTTGATCGGCGGTTCGTAGATTTCCGAAAGGAGTAGAGAAACCATGGACTTTCCATGGCGTACAATCTCCTTGTAGGAGGAATCACGGGCGACGGCGATCACTTCATTATCATCCGTCAGCATCCAACCATCGGGGTTATAGATAATCTTTGTGGAAGACATTTTTTGTTCGTAATCTATCCTATCGTCGTGAAGGAGAGTGAGATCGCGTCGTATTGTTGGTGCTACGACCGAACCATGTGTCAACTTTTTATTGTGATATTTCTGGAAGAGATGGTAGTTATCCACCGATCCCGGAAATAAAAATCTCCGGATGATACAGAAGATGGCTGGAAGAATAAATATGATTGAATTTATCCGACTGTACAAGGCTGGAAATAGAGAACGATTCCCAATGATTCAGTCGATTAGACGATCTAGTCAGACTGATTACCGTCAATCCGGATATAATATGGATGAAGAAATCCATCATATAATTGAAGAACTACAAAATTATCCAAATATTACGGATGTAGATCTAACACGTTCAGAAATACATTCATTGCCCGAAAGTATTGGCACACTAACATCACTACAAGACCTGCAGATAGAAAATTGTTTTCTTACAACCATTCCTTCTTCAATTGGAAATCTCACATCATTGACTGCATTATCTTTTTACGGTAATCAAATTACATCTGTCCCCGAAAGTATTGGAAATCTTCACACATTACAACATTTAGTATTATCTTATAATTTAATTACACAAATACCGGAAAGTATCGGGGGTCTTACATCATTGCGTAGTCTATATTTAAATAACAATGTCCTTGTATCTCTTCCCGAAAGTATCGGAAACCTCAATTCTCTAACTCACCTATTTATATCAACTAATAGTTTACGTTCACTTCCGGAAAGTATCGGAAACCTTAGATCACTATATGAGTTACACATGAGTAATAATAGATTTACAAGTTTACCGGAAAATATTGTAAATCTTAATTTACGAACAATGCTTGCAGATGGAAATACTATCCAAGGTGTATCTCAACCTATTCGCGATTGGGTAGTAAGAATACCAGATAGAAGAATGTGGAATGACCAGCCCCCACCGGTTAGACCGCGTGTGAACGCAGTCCAAGTCCACCGCGAAGCGAATAAAGTGAATCTCACCACCCTGACCACAACCCTCCAATCCCTCGTGGGACCGGCGGAACCGCGATCGGAAGAAAATTTCCGAAACTACCTGAAGACAACGTTACAAGAATTGATCGCAACAACTCCTGCGGAAGAAAAAAGCCAAATAGAGGAAGATTACAACGGAATAGCAACGCGATTAAGCGGAATCAACTTCACGGCGGAAGAAATCGGTCTGTTCACCCTGATCCTGGAATACGTAAAACGTCAAAGCCCGACCTTCCAAAGTAATTACATCAAGAGTTATACAATGGATTGCGCGCACGCGTACGAAGGTACGGAAGGAATGTCGTGTGGTCAAGGAATCAAAGAACGTCTCTATTTAACATTACTGCCGGCGTGTATGTCCTATGAACCGGGTACTGCGCAATTCAAAAGCCAAAAATGTGGAACAATCATAAATGCGTTAGAAAATAAGGAACTCTATAGTAATACGAATGGGAATACGAACAGTGGAAATAAGAATATAGATATGATAATAAATAAGTTAAAATATCAAATCTTACATGCGGTAAAGGAGGAAGTCTGTACGGAAACGAATAGTTCCTCAACAGCCGGAGCCCGTAAGACAACAAAAACGGCGAAAGAGATTGAAGATCTATATCGTATGCGCCTGACAACAGGAATAAAAGAAAAGCAGCCGAATCTGGAAGACGCGCTGATAACGGAAAAGATCACGGAAGTGATGACAAGTCTGGGAGCGGGAACTGCTTATTCAGTGTTTGATCCGGACGAAATCTGTGAATTTACAATTCCGCAGGGAGGCGGTAAGAAATCCAAAAAGCCCAAGAAGAACCGACTGACCCAGCGTAAACGAAAGAATGCAACGCGTCGTCGTGTTCATACGAAACAACAAAGAGGAACGCAAAAGATACTCACCAAACGTAAATCACAGCGACGCAATCGTAAGCAAATCCGACCTTTAATTGAATAATTCGGAAAGTTGGGATTCCAATTTTGGAATTTCGGATTGTAAAAGATCAACACTAATAGAAAATGAAGGGAAATCGTCCCCATCATACGCCAAGAACATTGGATAAATACGGAGACTCTCCGTTATTGATGTTGATTGTCTGTATCTTTCTTGTCGGTAGTTAAATAAGAATCTACTACAGATATCTAACTCCCAAACTTTATCCTCATCATCGTGATATTTTTGTCGGGTCTTTTCTATAATCGTATTCACGAAGCGAATATAACCTTCAACAGAGAAGGTAATACCAGCCCATCCAAACCAATTATGTTGGCAACTGCTTATTGTATTCATATCATACTTGTTTATGAGTGTGAATAGATTAACCAGCTTTTCATCAATATGATATATATCACCGTGTAATGAAATTTCAACGGTGGTATGATTCCCCCGTTGGGCAATATCATATTCGGGAGACAATTTATCTTTAACCTGTTCAACGGTAGCACTGTATCGTCGGCATAAGTCTTGAATAACGAAATCCATATCAATACTCATTTTCCATGTCGTCGTAGTATGTTGTTCTTGTAGATATATCACAGTCACCTTTGCGTAACCCACCGGTGTGTTCGTGTATGTCATCCAAGAAAAAGGGGGCCTAGGGGGGTGGGCGTACCGCCCGTTGTCGCAGAGCGACCAGCATGTCCCCGACGAAAAAGTTGCCGCCGTGTGGCGACGAAACGTAAAACTGTACGAAACGTTTTCAAACGAAGATAAAACGTTAAAGTAAAGAATGCCTGTCTCTCAAACCCGTAATCGTCGTGTGCGTAACAATGGACAGCAACAAGGTGGTTGGCGTGTAATTCGCCGAACCGCCACGGAAATCCTGGATGACGAAACCTTCCACCACTTCGCAGATGCATGGGCCTACGCCCAACCGGATCCAGAAACCGGAATCCACCATTACATCAATCGCGCGGAAGTGTTGGAAGAATTCAATCGTGGAGTGCGTTATATGACGACCGCCTACGAAGGAAATGTTCGTATTGATCTCATCCGTGGGAGTCGGGCTGCGGACCCCCCCACGTCCTCGCGAATTGTGACGTAGAACCGACATTCCAACCCTATCCCCTGCATTCCACAAAGAGCATGACAAAAATGATGGCTTAAGGAGCCTCCATTTTTGACATTTCCACCCCTGTCCGGTGCGCAAGCACCCGGCCGACCGAAGGGAGGCCAAATAGAAGGCCGAATAGGATCGTAATGAGGTCGTATAGAAGGCCGAACACAGCCAAAAAACTCCCTGCCTTCCTTCAATCTCAACTCTCCAAACGCAATCTGTACAACGTAGTTAGTTGGTGTACTTACAGATTATCCCATACAGTGGGAGTGTCAGAATTCAAGCCGTAGATGGGAGAGATGTCAAGCAAAGAGATAACGTGCGTTTCTGTCAGAAAGGTCAGATCCAGGTCCAGATCCATATGGTGTTCGTAGAAGGGGTCAGGGTGAATTTGTTGACGTGCCAGACGGAGCGCCTCAAAGTATTCCAGACAGGCGTAGTGATTCTCCAGGTCGTCAAAGGGATTGTATTCCTGTTCGTATTCGTAGAAGTAATCATCCTCCTCTTCCTCCTCTTGAGGAATGATCGGAATGC
>JACCDP010074399.1_pt1 | contig 21469 bp, 30 predicted proteins | sample 7445841 | NCBI WGS metagenome assembly JACCDP01 (sample SAMN15323441, study PRJNA562643) | freshwater metagenome | isolation source: river surface water | place: USA:Blue River Watershed | collected 2017-08-17
ACGATCAAAAATTATAGGTAACTTAATTTTTAAAAAGGAAGCCCGACCACCTATTCAACCTTTGAGTGGAGGTTCAGGTTACGTCGGTCCGACAAACGCACAAAGAAAAGAGGTTGCTAACGACGTTGCAGCGGAAATGCAATTTCAACGTAAAGGAGGAAGTCGTGCTGCAGATGCGGTCCATGGTTCGAGAGCAGCTGCTAAACTTGAGGCTAATTTTGAAGAAAAACAGAAAAAAGAAGAAGAAGCTCGTCAAGCACAATTACTTGCAAATGAAAAAGCTCGTTTAAATGCTGCATATGTTGCCAAAAGACCTAAAAGTGCGAGTTCTTCAAGTGCAAAATCAGTCAATTCAAATGCGAGTTATAAATCAGTTAATCTAGAAGAATTATATAAAGGACATGAACAAAAATTAAAAAACTTGCTAAAATTGAATTATACTCAACCGCAACTTAAAGCTATTGGAGGAGCTATAAACACAGCTAATATTCTCCATGTTTTAAGAAGTCACACTCCAGAAACTAAAAAATTTAGTAAAGCGATGGAAATACTTGGTCTCAAAGAGAACATCAAGTCAGCAATTGTCCCAAATAACAATTCAATCATAGGTAGAAATGCGAGAACACCAAATAAACCCAAACCCAGAATTGTAGGTGGTAAAATAGGACCACAAAGAAAATAACTTAAAATATAGTCTCTCAAACTAGTAAATGACAGACTGCTCCATATGTTGCAGCAATTTCAACATCTCAAACCGCAAGAGGGTCCCGTGTCCCTTTTGCGCCTTTAACGCCTGCCGTGGTTGTGTTCAGAGATTTCTACTCAACACAAGTTCGGATCCGCACTGCATGGAGTGCAAACGCGCTTGGTCCCGTGACGTCATCGACGAGGCCTGCACCGCCACCTTTCGTGACGGGGAACTCAAGCGTCACCGCCAGCAAATCCTCTTTGAGCGCGAAAAGTGCCTCATGCCAGCCACTTTGGGAGCCGTGGAACGCGTCAAGACTATTCGAAACTTTCAAAAAATTATACAAGAGGCTCGTTTAGAAGCCGAACGAGCCGCCGCGAACGTCACGAGGCTCGAAAATGACCTCCATCGTTTTCGAAACGGAGGTCAGCTCGAGGAGCCGACCGAAAAAAGACAGTTTGTGCGCAAGTGCCCCACGGAGAATTGCAAGGGGTTCCTCACGACCCAGTGGAACTGCAAGCTCTGCGAGAAGCACATCTGCAAAGATTGCAACGAAGAGGTGCGCCCGGGTCACGTGTGTAATGAGGACAACGTAAAGACGGTCGAGCTCCTCAAAAAGGACACAAAACCGTGCCCCTCGTGCGGGACGATGATTTTCAAGATTAGCGGGTGCAATCAAATGTGGTGCCCAGACTGTCACACCGCGTTTGATTGGAAAACCATGAAGATTGAGACTGGTCGCATTCACAACCCGCACTATTACGAGTTTCAAAGGACCATTCACAACGGTGCACCCCCGCGAGAGCCCGGGGACATTCCTTGCGGAGGACTCCCGAGCATTCGCGAGTTGTACATGTTTACTGGGTACCTTGGTCCGTCTCGAAGGGTAGGAGGTAATTTAATCAAAAATATTGAATTAAAACTGTTTGCTATTCACCGTCTCACGGAACACATACTCCAGTTGGAACTTAGAAATCGGAACCCTCGGACCCCAGCACAGGTGAACGAGGACCTTCGAGTTCGATACATGATGAATGAGCTCGGTGAGGATGAGTACAAAAAACTCCTTCAGTCGGAGGAAAAGAAGCGCGAAAAGAAGCGCGACTGTCAACAGATTTTTCAAATGTTTGCGGATGTTTCCTCGGACCACTTTCGTCAATTGATTCGCGGAGAAATACAAATGGTCGACATGCTCGAAATTATGGAAAAACTCAGGGCCTACACAAACACTTCGTTTGAAAAAGTCCAGAAGAGTTTCAAACTCAAGTGTCCACACATTCATGATGATTGGTCGACGAAATACTGAGGGCCACGAGGTACGGGAGGGCCTGGGCGAGAACCCGGTCCCCGTGAACCCCGCGGAGCCTCCAGCGCTTCGGGTCAGGCAGTCCCTCTGTGAGCGCCTCTTGGGCCTTTTGTAAGTGAAAGATTATTTCGTCAATGACGTAGTCGTGGTCTGGGTCACCGTTCTTCAGGTGCTCCATCGTACTATACTTGGCATTTTTTTCCTTTATACATGTAGTAATGGGAGTACCTGGTATTAGTCCAAATTATAGTCGAGAAATAGGCGCCAACACCCAAAAGCAAAATCAAATAGCACAAACGAAAGCGGATTATGACGCTGCTTATAAGGCTGCGCATGTCGAAACACAAAAACCATCCGCGTGGCCTTTTATTGCACTCGCAAAGGGAACGTACACGGATGCTAAAAAAGCGTACGATGCGTTGAAAGAATTGATAAAAATAGCAAAGACAAATCCAAACGAAGGTGACAAGAATACTTTGAATGCCGCTCGGGGTGCTTTCAAAACGCCTTCTTCAAAGGAAAGTGGTTACATATTGACAAACGCAAATGCGGGCACGTATGATTATATAGAATACAAATGGAAAAAGGACAAGAATAGCTTTAGTGATTACTCCATCGAGTTTAAAGAACTCAAGTTGACCGGTTCGACGCTCGACCCAACAGAATTAATTGCGGCACTCTCACTCAAGGAGCACATGACGTCAAAGGGTTTCACGAGGTGGGACGTCTTGTTGGAAGCCGACCCGAACATCACGGCCGTGAAAATAACGTGGAAGTTTCACGGCAAGGAAAAGACGCAAGAGTTTAAAAAGGATGAAGCCATCAAACTTCAGTTTCCAATTGATGCTGTGTACGGTGACGTGCTCGAAATGAAAAAGGAGGAATCGAGTGACTGTAAAGCGAAAAACAAGGATTACCCTTATAAAATAACAAACTCTCGAAAACGAACATCGCCGGCATACTTTGGAGGAAAGGATTCACCGCCGTCTGGCACGAGTTTTTGTGGAAACAGCAATGGTGAAAAGGCACCTGATTCATCTGTAAAGACTGAGGTTTTCCCGACAACGACTTCGGTCGTCGATGCGTGCGTCGGTTCCTGGGGTGATTGGTCTTCGTGCTCAAACGGTAAACAGACACGCAGTTACAACATGACGAGCGGGGTCAGTTCATCGTGTCCGGACCCAGAGACGCAGACGTGCGGAACTGCCTGTGAAGGCGAGTGGGAAGAGGGGGACAGTGAATGCATTGACGGAAAAATCACAAAAATGTACACAATAAAGACCAAGGCCAAGGATGGTGGCAAGGAGTGCTCGAATGTCGAAGGGGACAAGATGATAACAGATTGCACTGAAGATGAAGAGTCATTCTGGGAAAAGTACAAGTGGTACATTATAGGTGGTGGGAGCACGTGTTTGTGTTGCATATGCATCTTCATCATATTCATCATGGTTTCCTCCCAAAAATAAAAAAAAAGTAACTATATAAATGTCTCTCGTGGCGTCATTTTTCAAACCTGAACAACATAACCCATTCGGGTTTTTGACACGAGAAAGTTACACTTCAATTGGGTCAACACTTTATTCCACAGCAGGAGAAATCAAAGCAGAGGATAAAGACGTTAGTTCAAAGGCAGACGCACTTATGTCAAATGCGACATGTTACATGACGTTTGATAAAAGAGGTCTCACAGTGTATAAAGATACGAGCCTTCTCTATACAGTGCCAGGTATAAAGAGTATAAAAATTGTCAAGGATGGCGACAAGTTTTATTTATACATGGATGGAAATAATGTTTCCAAAAAACTTTTAGACCCTGTTCAACAACATGCGAATGATTATTATTATTTTAACCAAGATGGATTGACTTTGACCAGTTACGGTGACCTCATCATGGTAGATAAAGAAGTGTGGAGTGAGGATAACAAGAGTTCTAAAAAGTTTCAAACGAAAAACTTTTCACTGGCTCGGTACTATCTCGCAATTGTAAAACGCGTGATAAATGTGAGCAATTACGAAACAAATTGGCACACGGTTCCAAAAGGTGCAGATGTTGTGAGTTGGGATACATCAAAAGGTAATTTTATATACGATGCGTTGTCATTTAATGCACAAAGTGATAATCATATATGGGCTGTTTTGAGGAAAGATGAACGCAACCTGAATGCTTTTACTTCTGATAACATAGACACATGGACTTTAAAACAATGGGATTATAAAACACTTTCAAAAAAAAACGTTTTGACGGTTGACAAAATGTATGTAGCAAGTGATGGTATTTATATTGGTACTGAAAACCGTGCGAACAGTAAAGGATTACAAAATGTCACGACAGTGTATTTTTGTCTCGATGGGGATTTGATTTTATGTGATAACGCAGGTACTATGCTGTGGTCTCTATATGTAGAATGTGCGACAGTATGGATGGATTCAAAAGAGTACATTCCAGATTACGACATAAATCAAGTGTACACTGTGCAAGTCATATCTGCTGTGAATGAGTACAATTGGTACTTGACCGAGTTCAAAAAAGCAGAGGCTAACTACAAAATCGTTGATTCAAGAGATGGTGTTCTAAAAAACACTCAACTCGCCACAAACTCACTGAGTGTCATGCATGCCAACGGCGAAGACACATATTTCGAAACCTTTTATGAAAAAATGGCAGGTTTAACAAAAGGAACTTCATCGGAAGTATATAAAAAACTCAAAGAAAACACATCTTTAAACAGTGTGGCCAAGTTTGGGAGTGTCACCAACCCAGTGAAGTTTATACGGGGTAACCCCAATTCTACGAGTGCAAATTCTGAAGGTAAAAAACTCGAATCTGAAGTGAAAAAATTAAAAGAAAAAAGAGAGGCAGCTGACACAATTACAAATTCTATAGTAAAAAGTTACAAAATACCGTTTCCACTCATTTCTTTATCGGCTGGTAAAACGACTAACAAGAACCCTGCGACTCTCTTGATAAAAGACGCCCGTTTGTATTCTGGTGGTTCAGTAACAGAATACACTGATGTCACTGGTTTAGTAGGAGCTTGGGCGAGTGTCAAAATTACAAATGCTGATAAACTCAAAGAATATACTTTTATGTCCAAATCTGAGTGGGAAAATTTTATTCAGGCAATTCACTCGAGACCACCAGAGTCAGGGAATACATTGAAGGTGACATATGAGTTGAATGGTCAAAAAGAAACAATAAGTACTACTGATGGAACTCTAAGTTTTGGGTCTGGTATAAATGTGAATTGTAAAATTGACTGGAGTAAGTGTGTGAATAGTTTACAAACGTACCAAATTGTAGCGTATCCATTTGGTGAAAAAGGTACTGCATGTCCAGCCGATTTACCTGTGAGCAACACGAGGACTTGTGTTAACGACCCAGTGAATTGTGTTGGAGGCTGGGGTTCTTTTAGTTCTTGTGTAAATGGGACACAAACAAAAAGGTACACCATCACAACCCCGGCAGCATACGGTGGCACTCCATGTCTCGGAAACAATGAACCGGATTACATCACACAGAATTGCACCGACCCGTCATCAAACACGCATTACGACAGTAAAAGTTACGAGGAAGATGACAAAGAAGAATCATTTTGGGAAAAGTACAAGTGGTACATCATAGGCGGTGGGAGTGCTTTTTTACTTGTGATTATTGCAGTCATCATGGTTTTCGTGCTCAAAAAAAAGCCTGCACCACCAGTTTAAATCGTGGGAATGTATTCCCATCGAAGGTCCTTGCAAATGCTTTTCCAGATGAGGTCCTGTTGGTACAGTTTATCTTTGGATTTCAAGAGTGGAAAGCACTGAAGAAAATCATCCTCACCCAAAAGTTCACAAAACTTGTAGAGCACGTAAGAATAACTCAAAAAGTTTTTGCGCTCCTCCGGGCAATGTTTGTCAAAAGGTTCCTGAATCTCTTTGAACATTATCCTGAGACGCTCCTCGAGCACCTGAGGCATCTTCGGTGGCTGCATTCCGTTCAATGTGTTTGTGATGTAAGGCACGTGCTCGTAGTATTTGTTGAGTCTGAGCTTCTTTAAAAGGGCGCGAACCTTTGCGTGCGTAATCTCCGTCACCTTTGTAATCTTGAGCTTCTTGAACTCTGTGCGAAGTTGTTGAATGACTTCTGGTGGAATCGTTGTGGTTTCAAGGGCCTGAAATTGAGAGAGCCACTCGTTAAAGTGATTCTCGCGCTTGTACGAATAATTGATAACCTTTTCTGACGTCTCTTGTTCCTCCTTGTAGGTGAGTTCTTCACTCATGATGTACGTGGCGACACCACAGTTCCCGCAGACAATCTCGCTCACGGCGTGATTCACGAAGATGTTGCTCGAGTTGCACGAGGTGCACTTTGAGCGCGTGGTCGCCTTTGGGACGTCACGAGTTTGACCCTCGACGTCGCAGAGGTACTTTTCAAAAATCTCTTTGCGCTGGAGACCCTTTGTGATTTTCACGTTAAAGACGTTGGACTTTGTGGTCGTCGTGGCCGCATCGTTTTGGTACTCCTTTATAAAGGGCATGCAGTCAATCATGTAGTCGTAGAGGTCCTGCTCGTGTTGTTCGCGGTTCTCTGGGTCACTCTCTATGAGCCTCTCAAACTCTTGAACTTTATTTTCATATCTACTTAAAAAGTTGCCCTCCATAATAACTAAAAAAATGTATTTTTTCTTTAATAAGATTTTTCAATACATTTTGGGGTACAAAAAATATGGAATACAGGATATAAAGGTTGTTTTTGAGGTCCTCGATGATGAACCAGTGGAGCCGGGGTCTTTTTGGAGAACCATGAAACTCGAAAAGGGCACCGTGCAAACTGTGAGCGTTCGTGGTCGAAACTGGCGGCCAGTCCCGAAGAACATTCGCATTCACGTGGTGCTCGTGGATTATTGGTACAATGGGAGAGTCTACACGCACATACCAGAGCCAGACGATGAAACGTGGCCCCCGAAGCAAACCAAGGGTCTCTCGTTTGGTGAAATTCCAATTCGGTCCGCCTTTTTGTGCGACGAAAATGACCGAATACTCTTTGACGTGACGGAAATCGTGAAAAAGTTTGGCGGTCCAAAGTGCGATTACAGTTTTCTAAAACGCATTCACAAGTTGAAGCTCGTGAACATACTGGGCATTCAATCGTCAATCTTGGCGGCCAAGTAAAACTTGAGTTCCCCGAGGTTCGCCACGTTGTACTTGAGCACGAGAAACTTGTTTTCATCCTCTTGCATTATCTGCACAGTCGAACACATACCCGTGGCCTTTGTGAAAATGTTGAGGTACTTGAGTGAGTACTCTCCGGTGAGATTCTTCCCGGCACCCATGTCGTCGTTGCACTCTATGACCGTCTCTTGGTTCGCGAAATCACCGGCGCACTGAATCCGAAACTCTTTTTCGACCCTCGAAATCTGAACGTTTGTCGCGATATTATTCATGTCTCGACAAATTCTCTGAAAGTCGGCCGATTGCATGGTGGTCGTCACGGACATGTCGACCGCCGGCAAGTCAATCTGCTCCTCGTTAATGTCGAGGAGCTTCAACTGAAACTTTGTGCTCGACTTTTTGGTTTCGTTTTGGATGCAAATGTCAATGTACTCCTTGTTGTTCACCGCCATCGTGATGATGTCATTGTTCGTGATGGTCTTCAAGAGCTTGAAGGTGTTCGAGACGTTCACGCCAGCCACAATCTCCTCAGGGCACGAGTACTCTTCAAAGTTGTCGGCCCGAAGAAACATGTCTATCAGGGCCGACTGAGCCGTGTCTAGCGTCGTGACTCTCACGCCCTCCTCTGTAAAGTAGATGTTCACGTCATTGAGGATGTCCTTCAGGACCTCAAAGACCGCTTTAAATGCAGAAGCTTGAACGGACACAAACTTCATTTTGTACGTTGCGCGTTAGTTCTTTATTGACATTTGTTGATATGCATCACTCACCTTTTGCTCAATCTTGGCTCTGAGGTCGTTCGTCATGGCTGGAGCGAGAGACTGACCGTAATTTCCCAGACTGAAGAGGCCACCCTCGTCTTCGCCTTCAAGTGACGTGGCGAACACGCACCCCCCTCCAATTTCGCAGTTTTCGAGTTCCGTCGGTGGCAAGATGGATTCGAGCCACTGGCGAATCTCCGCCCCGACGAGCATCTTTCCATTCGTCGTGAGCATGGTCGGGACTCTCGTGATTTTATTTTGGTACTGAGGCGGCACGCCCTGTTTGTTGACGTCGTGATACCTGACTATTTGCGCGAGTTGAGAGTTTCCCTGTATAAACTCTATAATCTCCCTGGAGTGAGCGCACTTTTGGCTGAACAAAAGAAGAGCCATTTTATTAGTTACTATCGTTTTGTTAAAATAAAATTAACGCATACTATATAAATGAAGGTTCTCTTGTTTGCGGTCGCCCTGGTTATAGTGTACTTATTGACCCGCTCAGAGTCTTTCCAGGAGACTATCGGTGATGGGTTTGTGGAACAAAAGTCGCAGATTTCCCCCAATCAAAATGAAAGTATGATTCAGCTCGTCAAGGCGAAGCTCAAGGAGCATCTCGGCCTTTGTGGGTACTGCATAGAGACGAATAAAATTCAAACGTTTAGCAATGGCACGGACGTCAAGTACAAGGCTCGATACATGTTTCTCATCTTTGCCACGTATCCTTACGGTCTCGCGGTCGACGTGGAGATTAAGGATGGCAAGGTGACGAGCTTTAAGACCCAGCAGGCTGATAACCCCACGACTGGGGACTTTGTGGCGTACACGGACGAGGTGGCTCACGAGTTTCTCTCGTACGACCAATTGGCCCAAAAACCTTCTCCAATAATTTCAAATGTTACGAAAGAGTGACATTTTAAAGGTGGACACCAAGAAGCGCGAGATTAAAAAGGAGCTCTACACCAAGCTCTACGAACAAGTTTCGAGAAAGATTCGACAGGCTGTCGAGTTTGGTCAAAAGCACGTGATGATTTTGGTCCCAGGGTACCTTCTCGGGTACCAGCCCTTTGACAGACTCGAGGCCACCACGTGGATACAGAGACAACTCAGGAACGGTGATTTCGCGGTGCACAGGATAAACGATTTTGTGCTCTTCGTCTCTTGGGAGCCAGAAAAAAAGGAACCCAGAGTCCACCAAGAAGTCCAAGAGGAGCCGGATGAAGAGTTTCCGAGTTTCGTGAATCTCAAGAAAGCTGCGAACAAAAACAGAAAGTATTTTCCGGGCGCACAGTAACACCATGGAACTGAACGTCCTCGTCGAAGCCAAGAAGGAGTACATGTCGCAACTTTGTAAACTTTTGAGTCAGTCGATGATTCAAGCTTTTCACGACATGTACAGGGAGGCTGACAAAATGAGCAAGGGCAAAAAGGTTCTCTTGCAATTTCAAAAACTTTTAAAGGAGGTTCCAAACTGGAACGACCACATCGTCAAGACGCACACCGACAACGCTTGCAACTCGTGCAGTTGGTTCAGTGACCTTTTGGCGGCGGTCTTTGTGAGTTACGTGAAAATCTTGTCCTCCGTGAGACTCAAGACCGAGTCCAAAAAGATTTCGATAAAGCTCCCGGCCAACACGCTCTTCATTCACACGTGTTACATCAACGCGGCCAAGGACCTCTACAAGGACCCTTACATATTTCACGATGAAATCAGCGAGTTTGAGAGGGACCAGAAGCTCGCCTCGAGGTTCACGACAGCCATCGAGGTGACGATTCAAGAGCTCCTCCCCGTGCAGCACATTTTGAGCACCTACATGTCACAGTCTGGAAATCAGGTGGACCTGAACACGGATGAGACTCCAGAGAATGAAGACACGGAGGACCCTGAAATTGACGAAACCCCAGAGCCTCCAGCGGAACCAGAGGCTCCTCAGGCCCTAGAAGAGCCTCCAGCGACCACGGAGGAGCCACCACCGGCCCCAGAAGACCCAAACTCCAAGGTTCCTTTGCTCCAGAACCTCCCTATGACCAGTGACGAAATAAAGCAGGTTCCGGTGTCAGCTCCACCAGGTGAGTCCGAAAATCTCTTTGATGATGCACCGGAACAAAAAACCTCAGGTACTACTAATGGACATCAGTGAGTATTTGAAAGAACCAGTTGGTGCCGCCCTTTTCGCAGCAGCAATCACAGCCGCATACGTCTTTGTCAAGGCGAAGATGAATAACGAGGGGCAACCCACCACGAGTGCTTACGCCAAGCCGGCGACTCTCGTGGCCATCCTCGTGTACTTTATCGTTTCATCAGGAGCAGGAGCCCGTGAAAAGATTTCGGTTGAGCCTTTTTAGGTTAAAGAATATATTCCCAGAGTTTAAAATGGCCTCTGTGACTGCATTTAACGATATGATGGAGAGGTTCCTCAGTGAGCTCTCGGAGACGTTTCCAGAGGAAAAGGCTATCAAAAAGTATCAGGCACTTTTTGACTTGACCCGTTCAGTAAAGCCAAAAAAGTGTGTCAAGGAGTTTGTGAAGCACACGCAGCCTCACGCGAATTACATCATGACAAAGGATGAGCGCTTCTTTTTGGAGAATCCACCAGAAATCATCTCGGACCTGAATCTTCAAACGCACTGGAACGACCAATTGTCCCAGGGAACCAAGGATGCAATTTGGCAGTACCTCCAGACGCTGTACATGCTCGGCACCACAATCACGTCCATTCCAAAGGAGACGCTCGATATGATTGAGAATGTCGCAAAACAGTGCGCAGACGGAATGCAGAATGGAAACGGCGGTCTGGATGAAAAGGCGCTCATGTCGAGCATGGCTGGATTATTCGGAGGACTCATGAAGAATAAAAACTAGGATACTAATAATGAGTGTTTGGTTCAACGACCCAATGGAGCTTTTCAGGGCTGATGAAATTTTCAAGTTTTGGCCAACATCAGAGCAAGACCCGGCTGAGAGAATAAACGCGTCTTCACGTTTCGTGATTTATGGGTGCAGCATTTTGTACCTCATAAAGAGGGACGCACGAGTCTTTATTTTAGCGGCAATGGTCCTGGCTGTGATGTATGTCTTGTATTCGAAAAAAATGATAAAGGTCCCCGAGGCCCGTCCGACCGCGGTGGTCACAAACTCCACAGAGGCTCCGCCGCAAACGTGCGAGCGTCCGACGTTCGACAATCCCATGGGGAACGTTTTGCTGTCTGATTACATCGACAAGCCGAATAGAGCCCCAGCGTGCGATGCTGGAACTGTGCGAAACCAGATAAAGTCCGTGTTCACAAACAATATTACGTACGACATGGGAAGGTCGAGGTCCCCGTGGCCCAAGTACCAACAGAATGGTCTCGCGAGGCAGTTTGTTCCCACGGCCGTGAGCACGATACCCGGTGACCAGACTGGTTTCGCGGAGTGGCTCTACGGAAAAAAGGGAGCACCGAGCTGCCGTGAGGACCCGTCAAAGTGCGACCCGAATCTTCGTGGAGCCCAGTTGGAAGCCTTTGCTGGTCTGGGACCAGAAGGCGCACCAAGGATACATTAAATTTCTTAAAGTACTATATAAAATGGCGTATCAGCTTCAGCCCGGTTTGACGCAGATTGACGCTCAGGTTATTCCAAAACAATGCGCCAATGACTTTGTCTTCGAGTACGCAAAGCCGAGTTCACTCAATCTTGGTTCTCGACCACAAACCATGTTGTACGGCACGGCCCCTTACATGGCTGGAAAGGGTGCCCCAAGCGAGCTCGTGGATGTCGCAGACGAACTCAGGCCTCAGTTGACCACGCAGTTCAAAAAGACGTACGTCGAGACACTGGAGCGAAACACATTCCCGTGGCAAAACGTCTCTTGCATGGGACCCGTGAGGACCATGAGTTACGAGCCGGCGAGCACCAGGGCCGAAATTCGCAACGCCGGCTTTATGCAGAGCTACAGTAAATAAATTGTATTCATACTATAAGCGGATGGCTGACCCACTATCTATTTTAGCGATTATAGCCCTCGCGGTGGCTGGTAAAAAACTGAGTTCAGCACCCGAAGTCCCGGACGCGACTGAGAACAAAGTGACGGTCCAAGAAACTTCAGAGACTCGGGATGTTATTTTAAACAATTACACAGGAACGATTCCAGCCGACCCCGGTCTCGGTTCCTTTGGCACGACATCGAGGTCAAAGATGGAGCAACCGAGTTTCGGTGACATTGCTCAAGTCACGTTTGTGAATGGAATGCCGGTGCAAGACTTTCGGGACCGCCCGTGGGTCTCCGGACAAATGAACAACTTGGCTCCATCCGAAAAGGTTATGGTGGGTCCTGGTCTCGGTCTCGACCCGAACGTTCCTGCACAGGGTGGCTACCAGCAGCTCTTTCGACCGATGCCGAACAACGTCGGAGCCTACAAACTCACGCAATTACCAGGACGACCAGGTCCCAGAAACGGAACAATTTCAGGTGGAGCCGCTCCAACCACAGGAACCTTTGGCTTGTTTTCACAGAATCGTCCCGAAAAAACCACGTATTTGCCAGAGCGTTACGCGCCTGTTCGGTCACGTGCTCAAGGCCAAGGCGGCGCTCTCACGGGAGTCGAAGTCCGTCAAAAGTACGAAAAGGGATTCAGGACCACCAATCGGTCAGAAACCGGTCTTCGAAACGACGGACTCAGCACCGCTCCCGCCAAAAAGTTTATTCTCGGTGGCACATTGGCTCAGGACCCCACGAGGAACAAGGCTGACCTCAACAACGAACAGTTTCAGCACTTTGACAATCCAACCCCAGGTATTCACAGCTTTGTCGGTGGTTACGAAAATGCACCGACTGACATTCGCGTGGCGGACAAGAGGGGCCAAAAGGACAGGATGGGCAACGCCGGTCGCATGAACGTTCGAGCGAGTCCAGTGAACCAGAATGGTCAAATAACTTCATTCAAGCAGTCGTACTTTCCACAGCAAATCATGGCTGGTGGACCAACCGGTGCAATGTTTCAGCACTACGTGGCTCCTATGTTTCAGCAAAATAACGTGAATAAAGGAAACATAAACCCGAGGGCCACGACTACAGTCCTCAATACAGCAAAGAATCAGCTCGCCGCGAATCCCTTGGCTCATACTTTATCTGTGTAAACGCTAGGGTATGAAAACCATAAGCATAGACGTGGATAGCAGCGAACGAGACCCGAGTGTGTACCCAACACCAAACGATTACACGGTCCGACTAAACAAACGGCTCTATGGAGTCACCAAGATTACTCTGACCGCTGCTCGTATACCGAATTGCCAAAGTCTCATTGGACCCAGCAATCAAACAATCACCGTGAATGGAACGCCGAAACTCATTCCAGTCGGAACGTACACGAATGGAACAGACTTGGCGTCGGCTGTTGCCACGGCCCTGAGCGGAACAGGGGTGACCTCCGTGACATTCAGTTCTCTCACAAACACGTTAACCTTTTCGGGACCGAGCACATTCACCCTCGGATTCCCGTGGGGAAACTCTCCCGCAGAGGTTCTCGGGTTCACGGGCGTGGATGTCTCTGGAACTTCGGTGACTTCTGGAAAAATAAATTTGCACGGACCTTCGAGCATTTTTCTTCGACTCACGATTGGAGGGGACGACTTGGATAAAGACGTGGTTGTGAACGGAGGGACTTTTACTTTTGGAGGACAATCTGGACTTTCTCAATCACTTCCTCAAATTCCACCTCAGTACATTGGGCGAATAGTCTTGGGAAATCTCGGTGACACGAAGATTTACAATCAGACGGATGCATCCATTTCGTATAACGTGCCTAGTCTCAACGTCAACGATATTCGAATTCGAATGTACTGGAACAACGGGACAAAACTGGTACCATATGATTTTGGGTCACGAAATCATATGCTCAAGTTTGATATTGTTTGTGAAACGGACCGATTCAACAAGGTGTACGAAGTTCCTGAAGAAGTCGATGCGTTGCCACCTCCTGTCGAGGTGGAGGAAGACATGGAGCCGACGAGACTTTCAAACAATTACTTGTACATCATAATTGCCGCTGTGCTCTTCCTGGGACTGTGGGTCCTCCTGTCTAATGCGCGGTCACCGCGTACACCGGGGGCGGGGGCTTTACCACCGTCTTAGACACGGCTGAGAGCAGAATGTAAATGATAATGGACAAGAGCGTCGTGAAGACCGCCGTGAGGGCAAAGTAAGCGCCGCCATTCTTGGGCACCTTGATGAGGACGGAAATCATCCACCTGACGAGGTCCATCCAAGCGATGGCCGAGGCAAAACTAAAACCGGCAACGACAGAGTTGAGGGACTGGGTTTCGAGCTGAACGCCGATAGACTTGAGCATCTCCATTTTATAATTGTTGCCAAGAATTTAATCTATGAGCTCCTCTTCTGATAAAATAGTTTTGTAAACCTTTTTAATCTGAAGACGGTACACAATGTATCCTGACGGATCATCGTCGTCTGAGGAGTCCTCTTCGTCTGACTCGACTGTGGCCAGGTCCTTCTGTAGAATCGGTCGACCCTTTGGGTCCTCTGACTCCATTACTGACTATCGACAGCATTTTTAAGCAATTTTTCAATGGGGTTTGTTGGTTCCCACTCGTTCCACGTGTCATACGCTCTGTTCACGGCGATGAGCTGAGGGTCCGCGCCCTCGTACCTCGTGAAAGGTTCCTCGTCCTCATCCACCTCTTCGACGTCGGACAATTCTTCGGAATCCGACTCCTGAAGTTCTGGGAACAAAGTCCCGATGTGCTTTCCGACGAGTTCACGGGCGCAGAACCGCATGCAGTACTTGACGTCCTGTGCCGTGACCGTGTTTCGTCCGCACGATTTCGTGTAGTGAGCCGCCAAAATCATGGAGCTCTCAAGGACCGGGGTCACGATATCAATAGCACTCTTTAAAAAGGCTTCCATTCTAGTATGACGTACTGTTGAAAATAACTCCTGCGAGACCTCCGCAGACCCTGAGGACATTGTAACTCACGGCGTAGACCCGAATTTCTCTTGGGACGTCCGATGGGACGCTCGTCACCGTGAGAAGTTTTGTGAGAATGCGACTCATGTTCACCTGACCGCTCGGGTCGGGATTCTCCGGACGAAGTGCAAAGCTGTACACGTAAAAGAATCTGTCTGGAAATTTGGTGTGACACTCGAGTGGCTGAAGAATCCTGAGGTACGGTGGAGTCGCCACGTCCGGTGAAATCCTCGTCTCGGCATTAAAGTCGAGTTGGACGCTCACGAGTTGGTCACCGCCATCTGGGGTCTTGAAATTAAAAGTGTCATTTTGATTGTTTGAATTTTGAATGACGAAATAAAGTTCACGAACGGGATTTATAAATTGGAGCAACAATTTTGAAATTGTTTCTCCGGGTGGAATTGTGTACCTCGAGAGTTGCACTTGTGTGATGAGGTAGTCGAGAGACCTCTGCGCCATGTACTGAGCTTCTTCGTCAGATAAAAAGACGTACTCGATTGGGAGTGAAACTTTTGTGATGGTCCCTTGGACATCCGGTGGCCCAGGGAGTCCGGTGTCTGAGAAAACCACGAGGTCACTGAGAGGTTTGAATTGAATTCGAAATTCAACTTCTTGTTTGTTGATGGCCGTGATTGGAATATTCAGGTGGTCATTTCTGTGAAAGAAAAAAGGCAACGGAACAATGTACGTGCTCACTGCTGGAGCTTTTCCAAGACCATTCACGGATAAAGTTTTTCCCACGAGGTACTTGAAAGCTGGTTGCTGCGACTTGCTGATGTAAAGGTCCGTGTACATTTCCATGTATTCACCCGTGATTCGCTCGACGATTTGTCCTCCGATTAAAAGTTCGGCCCAGTCCACTATTGCGTGGCCTATTGAATCCGTGTACCCCAAGTTGGAAGTTGGAAAAGAGGGACTATAAAGATTTGAAACTTCGAGCCTCAGGTGAGCCGCGTGAATGAGGTCGCCTCTTCGTGGCACCACACAATTCACGATGGAACCGAATGTTTGCGGACCGTCAAATGGATTGTCGATTGTCTCCAGGGCAAATTTCGTGTGTTTTTTGTAAACCTTTTGAAAGTACGTGAATGAAGGTTGGTTGACTGTAAAGTTATCCTGGATTCCAACGGCCGCAAGCTGGACTCTTCCGCTCGCCATCCTCTAAAGTACTTTGCGAGAAATTTCAAAGAGCTTTTTCACTTGATATCGTAATATGAGCTCGACTCTAGCCCTGAGAAAGTTCAGGCCAGAAACCATGGCCGATGATAAAGTTTGTGTTTTTATCGGAAAGAGAGGCACGGGAAAGAGCTGTCTCGTGACGGATATTTTGTACCACAAGAGACACTTGCCTTCTGGAATAGTCATGTCAGCCACGGAGGAAGGAAACCACCACTACAAATCCTTCGTCCCTGACATTTTCATTCACAGTGATTACGATAAAGAGGTTATTGAAAAAGTCCTCGCGCGCCAAAAAGCTCAGTTGGCCAAGTATGATTCACGAGCCCAAAATGCTTTTATACTTTTAGACGACTGCATGTACGACAGAAAGTTTATGAAGGACACGTGCATCAGACAGTGTTTCATGAACGGTCGACACTGGAAACTCTTCTTTATGCTCACGATGCAGTATTGCATGGACCTGACTCCTGACCTTCGAGCCAACGTGGATTACGTCTTTATCCTTCGTGAAAATGTGATTCAAAATCGTGAAAAACTTTACAAATCCTTTTTTGGAATTTTTCCGACATTTCACATGTTCAATCAGGTGATGGATTCCTGCACGGAAAATTACGAGTGTCTGGTCCTCGACAACACTTCAAAGAGTAATCGAATTCAAGATTGTGTTTTTTGGTACAAGGCTTCGCTCCACAAAAATTTTAGAATCGGTTCCGACGCCATGTGGAATTACCACCGAAAGCACTACAATCCCAATCACGAGACTGAGCAAGCCGGAGACCCTAGGAACGCGAAAAAGAATTCTTCAATGACTGTAGTAAAAAGAAAGTGATGGATTCCGTGACCATGTCGCTCGGTGTCATGGTGTCACCGTCGAGAACCAACTTGCACGGGTGGTCCTTGAGCCACTCGTCGTGGTACCTTCCACAATCCTCGAGGTACTCTAATGAGATGTTTGACTCACCTTGTCGGGACCTTTTTGCGATTCGTTCCTCACAAACTTTTGGAGAGGTGTTCACGTGAATGACCCCGTCAATCTTGAGGTCCCCGACGAGTTCGTCGAACCACTTGAGATAAATGTCGTACTCAATGTCGTGAATTTTTCCGGCATCGTGAAGCATCTTGGCGAAAACTTCTCTGTCGGTGAACACGGACCTCTCAATCACCGTGATGACGTTGCGGTTAATTTTTTTGAGTTGTGAGACACGAGTGATGAAAGCCATCATTTGAAAAGTGAATGCCCAGCGCTCCTGATTCTTGTAATATTTTTCTAGAATAGTCTCACCTGTGACCGGGTCCTTGAATGTGCCCCACGCGTCCACCGGTTCTGGAACCAAAAGTATTTCAGGGGACGCATGTTTAATTTTTTCGATGAGCGTGGACTTGCCTGAACCTATGTTACCCTCAATCGAAAAGATTGGCATTTCTCTTGTACTCTTAGGGTGACATATTTTTATCTCACTAAAAAGTACAATGAATCTCTCTGCCGATCGAATCATCACAGTAGGAAGTCTCCAGGTGACTCTCCCGGCTTTTATCACGGCCGCAACCGGCATTGTTCTCGGTCTCGCCTCTCTCTTCACGGGAAGCAAGGAGGTTGGCATCGTCTTTATGCTTTTGCTTTTGCTTCAGTCATACTCGATAAATTGCGCAGTCGTGGGTCACTGCAATGTGTGGGCGTGGACCCTCGCAATCGTGGCGATTCTCAACACATCCACTCTCGTTTTTAATAAATTTTCGAAGTGAATAGCATAATGGCAAACAGGACAGTCACAGTGGCTGGCATCGAGATGGCTCTTCCGGCTTTTCTCACAGCAATCACAGGCGTGGTCGCCGGGTTCCTCTTGGCCTTCAAGGGTGAAGTTCAGCTCGGCATCTCAATCATGGTGACGCTCCTCCTTCAGGCGTACTCTGTCAATTGTGCCATCGTGGGTCACTGCAACATTCTCGCGTGGCTCATGATGGTCGGTGCGATTCTCTCTATTCTCACATTTTTTCACGTGATTCGAAAGGGTGGCGTTAAATTATTCTAAATTAAAACACTCACAATAGCAAATGGATACTCTAAATTTAAACGACATGGGAGATTCTGGAATGGTCCCTTTGACCCCACCGGTCCAGAAAAAACCCAGCGTGATTTTTTCGGACCCCGTGGCAACTCCGGCGCAAAAGCCCCCTGAAAAAAATATAGTCAAACAGCAAATGGACTCTACACCGATTGCTGACGTTATGGGACCCGCCGATATGATGATGGACCACCAGCCTATGATGATGCAGCAGCAACAGCCGATGATGGCCCAGGCCCCGGCGGCTGCAGCTAGCCAAAAGGCCCCGACCGCGAGCAAGAACCCCATGGGGATTACCGATGAGCAGTATCAGGCTCTGATTGCCGGTGTTTGCGCCATTCTGGCGTTCTCGAACCCGGTTCAGGAGAAGCTGCTCAGCGCTGTTCCTCAGTTTATGGTTGATGGAACTCGCAGCACGAGTGGACTCATTGCGACTGGTCTCATCGCCGCAATCATCTTTTATTTTGCTCAGCGAATGCTCATGAAGCATTAACTGATGTTGTTCATGATATTTTGTGACGTGTTATTCACGACTGTGTACATTGGTACCATTGCCGAAGCGGCACCCATAGAAGCCGCAAACACGGTTGCTATGAGCGCCATGACCATAAAGGTGGTTAACCGATTCTGTCCTGGGTCAGACATTGCACTCTGAACCTTTGGAAACGCCAAGGAGAGACCGTAGATTATGAAAAAGGTGGCACCGGCTGCAATTCCAATCACGGAGGTTTTGATGGAGGCGAAGATTGCCATCTTTGAAAAGTACGAGAGCATCAGGGGAAAGATGACCACGAGCAAGATGATGTTAATCGTGAAATTGTGCGTCACGAGGGTCATGAGAGTCGGCAACATCGTGGCTATCCACATGGCAATACCTTTTGCGACATAACTTCCGGGAATAGCAGCAACCATTTATAGTGTGCCGAGAAAAAGTTTAATCCTTGATTGACTTTCCACAAAAGGATTCTGAAGAAGTAATCGGCTGATAAAGACCCCAGCCTGCTGCCAAGTCCCTGAGTTCTTTAAAGTTTTTCCAAAAGGTGTCATTGTGGTCGTACTCCTTCACCGTGGAATGAGCGAGCTCGTGAAGAAGCACGTGAAACACTTGGTTCGGAGTGCCATCAAGACACAAACAAATTTCGTACCCTTTATTCGTGTTGTACCCGAGCTCCTTCTTCTTCTTCAGGTATCCTATGAGCAAAATTTCCCTCTTGAGGACTCGAAACTTTTCTGGAACCGCGAGGTTTCCTTTAATGTGCTCTCTAAACTCTGCATAAAGTTTTTTGACTTTTGTGAACACTGGTGGTTCACGGGTGGACCAGATAGCTAAGACGGCAAGTATTAAAAGAACCACGAAAACAAAAGGTCCCATTGTTATTAATTACACACAAAAATAAACATACTATACAGTCCTGAGAGTGGACTCAAGGACGCGTCTAAGGGTTTCCAATATTCTAATGTAAGTCCTAGGTCTTCGAGATGTGTCACTAAAAGGTCCTTGTACGCTAACGGCTCCATCTTTGCTCCACTCTTGTAAAACGGCGTGTCCACCAGTTCCACCACAATCTTTTCTCCAAAGTTTCCGTACCCAGTGAGAGGTCCAGATTTTTCAATCATGTTTCCCATGGTGTCACGAAAGGGCATCGACATTAATAAACTTTGCGAGTCCGGAATGATACCCACGAGTTTGCACCCCTTTCGAAGTCTCTGACGAATCGCCTGGATACTTTTGAAAAAGAGGTCCTTGGATTGAAAGATGTAATGCAGTGAAAAGTTGTAACAAATCACGTCGAAAGGTCTCTCGGGACTCGCGAGTATGTCACCCTCAAAAAAGGTTACAGGAATCTTCATAGACGCCGCTCGACTCTGTGCTTCCTTGAGTGCCTCTTTACTTGGGTCACCAGCAAAGAGAACCGCTCCACACTTGTGCCACTTTTGAATGTCTCCACCAAACCCACATCCCACATCCAAAACATAGTGACCGTTTTGAGTTACGCTTTGGATGAGAGTTCGTTTGACCGCATTGTGATACTTTCTCACCGCCTCCATTTTTCTTTTACTCCTTGGTGAGACGTTTCTTCCTAAGACTTTTTGGGACACGTTTTTGGGGTGAACCACTTTGCATCCAGACCGCACTTTTTGTCGTCGAGTCTCATATCTATTGCGTCAAAGTACATCACGGAACCAGACACGGGTTCTTGTGACGCAAAGGCTGTGCACTGATTATCCGAAAAGTATTTGCAGTTGACGCACGACTTTTTCATGGGTCTGTGAAAGGGGTGAACTTTGGGCGTCAGAATCATCTTCTGTTGTTATTGAGACGCATTCTTTTAGGTGACTTTGCTTGACCCCATGAGCCCACGGCGGACTTCCTCTTGAACGTGGTCCTCGGTGTCTGAAAACTTTTTACTTTGATTCATTCTCCGTCTATAGTATATCAAGCACTTTTCGAAGGGTATTTCTATTTATTGTCATTTAAAGGATTGCCAAGAAATAAATGTAGATGTCTCTCGAGCAAGATTATACCGTTGTTCCTGGTCAGCTTTACGCATGCCTTTCCATCGTCGGGCCATCGTGCCCCCAGAAAACCGACCAGTTCGGCATCAAGATTCGCGGGGCCTTTGCGACCCGTGATGAGGCTGCGAATCACGCAAAGAGGCTCCAGAAGGAGGATAGCACCTTTGACATTTACGTGGTTGACATGTTCAAGTGGCTCTTGATTCCGCCGGACCCCGCGACCATCGCAGACGTGCACTACACGAACGAGAAGCTCGAGGAGATTTTCACAAAGTACAACGAGAATCAAGCTCAGGCTGCAAAGTTGTTCGAGGAACGCAAGCGAGACATGATGGCCGTGAGGACACCTGGAGACATGCCGTACATCAAGCCTGGAGACGAGAACTCCAAGTATTACTCGAGGCCCGATGAGCCACCAGTCAGTCACCCTGCAGATGTGCTCGAGAAACTCAAGCTCGAGAACCCTGATGCTCCTACGGAAGAACTCGTCAAGAAGGCTGATGCAATTGTCGCAGAGGAAATGGAGGAGCGACGAAAGTGGAGGGCCGAGAGGGAAGCAGCAGAGACTTTGATTTCAATCAAGGAGGCGCCTGAGACTCCAGGAGATTCTGAGGTCCCAGGAGCAGAGGCCTCGGATTCTGTGAGCTCAACTTTTTCTCCCTAAATAGAAATGTTCTCCGTGTTACTTAATATTTTCACAATACTCATTGTTGGGATAGTGTTATATATGGGGTACCGCCTTTATATAACAAGACCAGATATGAACTCGACTCCAACCGAAGTCTTTGATAGGTTGCTCGTGGAACCAGAGGCTGTGTCTCACGCGTACTTTACAGAG
>JACCDP011072986.1_pt1 | contig 21449 bp, 12 predicted proteins | sample 7445841 | NCBI WGS metagenome assembly JACCDP01 (sample SAMN15323441, study PRJNA562643) | freshwater metagenome | isolation source: river surface water | place: USA:Blue River Watershed | collected 2017-08-17
ACCTTGACTCATACAAGGCTACTATGATGGTAGCCCAACCTCGACTCATACAAGGCTACTATGATTGTGTTTCTGCCTTGACTCATACAAGGCTACTATGATGGTAGCCCAACCTCGACTCATACAAGGCTACTATGATTGTGTTTCTGCCTTGACTCATACAAGAACACTATGACAGCGCGACTACTTTGACTCATACAAGGCTACTATGATGGTAGCCTCAACCTTGATTCATACAAGGCTACTATGATGGTAGCCTCAACCTTGATTCATACAAGGCTACTATGATGGTGCGACTACCTTGACTCATACAAGGCTACTATGATGGTAGCCCAACCTTGACTCATACAAGAACACTATGACAGCGCGACTACTTTGACTCATACAAGGCTACTATGATTGTGTTTCTGCCTTGACTCATACAAGGCTACTATGATTGTGCAACTAGCTTGACTCATACAAGGCTACTATGATGGTACAACTACCTTGACTCATACAAGGCTACTATGATGATATCTTTCAAGTAATATTATGGTTATGAGTTAGATCTTTTTTTTTGCGATGGAATAGAATAGTATTACTAAAATTCCCCAACCAAATATACATTAAGAATGGTGTTCCCACCTCGGCCCGGTACGATATCGATTCCCGCAGTGGTTGCAGGAAACATCCTTCAGAATGATGATACATCTGTGTCTGTAAATGATGCTGGTTTGGATGGGCACATCGTCATGAAGACTCAAAATGAGATTGCTATGATTGTTAACCCAGATCAATCGATAAGTGTTGGGACCGAATTGATCGAATCCAAATTTACAATCAATAGCACTACTACTACTCAACCATTATTGCGATTGTCTTACCAAGATGCCTTCTTCTTAGATGGGTCAATCAGCACCAATGGTAACATAACATTTGACCCTCATTGTGATAATCTTACCTTAGATCCAGATTTGGAGGTTGGCTTCAAGAAGAACTTTAACATCATTAACCATAATGGTTCAACCAGAGGTTTGAAGTTGAATGGATCATTGGTAACCGCTACTGCCTCTGAGCTTAACTATGTCGATGTGACGCCAGGATCAGCCACAGCTACGAAAGCGATGGTATTGGATATTAGCAAGAACATCACAGGTATTAATTCTTTGAGCGCAACTACATTATCGGGCACTCTGACCGCGGGTCCGCAGCATAATATCACTGAATTAGATACTGTAAATATTCGTACCCAACTGAGCTTGAATGGAGTTGCATTCAACTTAACACCCACAGCCATGAGTTATTTAGATATATTAACTACAGGTGTTGCTTCCCCTAATAAAGCCTTGGTAGTAGATTCTTTTCGTAACATCATAAATATTAACCAACTAACTGCTAGTACTATCACTGGAATACTCACACCAGGGGCTCAGCCAAACATTACTTCCTTAAGTGCCTTAGCGAATTTAAATGTGAATGGAACATCAACATTTGGGGATATGCTCACCATCACTAACGCATCTGGAAACAATTTAAGAGTTGCTTATGATGTATCTAATTATGGCGACATTAATGCGAATGCATCTGGTATCCTTCAACTGAATTCAACAGGAGGCATGGTATCTGTACAGAATACCAGTAACTTCAGAGTATCGTCTCATAATGGGGTGGCATCTGGGCTCATTCTTGGTAATCAATTAGTGTTGGCTACGGGTGCTCAACTCAACTACAATTCGGTAACTCCAGGAACCGCAAGTGCCTTAAAAACTCTTGTTTTGGATAGTTCTAAAAATATAACTGGGATTAACTTATTGAGTGCTACTAGCTTAGCAGGAACATTAACTAATGGTATCCAACCTAATATTGCAGAAGTAAATGTGCTCAATATTAGTAATCATAATGGATCATCGCAAGGTCTTGCACTCGCAGGGATACTTATCACAGCTACTGCTCAAGAACTCAACTATAATGATACGACAATAGGATCCGCCCAAGCCAATAAAAGCTTGGTTGTAGATGCTAGTAGAAATATTGCTAACATTAATACGATCACAGCTACGTCAGTGGTTGCCACCATTGCTACTACATATCAGCCTAATATCAATCAAGTAGATACGCTAAGAGTGACGAGCCATAATGGTTCATCGCTCGGTCTTACATTAGGCTCCACATTAGTTCTTAGTACTGCTGACCAACTAAACTACAATGTTGTTATCCCTGGTATTGCAACTGCATTGAAAACAATTGTTTTGGATACGAATAAATCTGTTTCTGGTATTACATCCTTATCAGCTACCACCCTTGTGGGTACACTAGCAAGTGGAGCACAACCAAACATCTCTTCTGTAAATACTCTCAATATAATCAATCACAATGGATCAACCACCGGCTTATCGCTTAATGGGATATTAGTCACATCGACAGCTTCACAACTTAATAGAGTTAATGTTACTCCAGGTACTTCAGACTTTCTCAAAGCACTTGTTTTGGACTCCAATAAAAATATCAGCGGTATCAATCAGTTAAGTGCCTCTACGCTAAGTGGCATCATATCAACCGCTGCTCAAATAAATATTCGCATACTTCGGTCGATCGACATTGAGGATCATGATGGACTAACACTTGGCTTATCATTGGGAGGAACATTGATCCAAGCAACTGCTGATCAGATTAATACTTTGACTATTAACCCTGGAGTTGCCCAAGCATCCAAAGCTCTTATCTTAAACTCAGCTAGAGAGATTACTAACATTGCATTAATCAATGCAACTAATGTATATGGGATTATTAGAACTGCTATTCAACCATTTATTACATCAGTATCTCTGCTTGATATCAGTGCCCATGATGGCGTTACACAGGGGTTGTCCTTGGGAGGAACACTGATTACAGTATCATCTGCGCAGTTAAACAAGTTGAATGTGGTTGGAGGTACAGCATCCGCTTCAAAAGTGTTGGTCTTAGATTCGGCTTCATCAATTAGCGGTATCAATTCCTTATCAGCAAGTACATTAACGGGAACACTACTCACTGCTGCTCAACCTAATATTTCAATGGTAAATACTCTCAACGTGTCATCACATAATGGAAGTTCAGTTGGGTTATCCTTAGGTGGTACTCTTGTCATCGCAACTGCAAATCAGATCAACCAGTTAGCTACTACACCAGGAACTGGTGTTGCAGGTAAAGCTATGATACTTGATTCTACAGGGAACTTCGTCGGGGTTAATGTGTTTGGAGCTACTGATATCTCGGGGACATTGATAACCCAAGCGCAGCCATACATATCATCAGTCAATGTGCTAAATATTAGTAACCATGATGGCTCCCAAGGATTACGCTTGGGCGGTATTCTTGTATCAGCTACAGCTAATCAACTTAACTATAACGTTGTTGTCCCTGGGACTGCTACATCTGGAAGATCATTGGTGACAAATGATTCTAACTCTATCTCAGGGATAAATCAAATCAGTGCTAATCGTATTACTGCTACTCAGCTCGCGCTTACTGGTGTCTTGTCTAACTTTAATACGGGCGGTGTCATCATCAAATCTTATTCATCTACTAATCTTACTGGCAGAGTAATTGATATCCAACTACTATCATCATTAACATTCATAAACTTCCAACCTGGCGGTCTAACCAATCTATATTCTTGTGAGATCTATGGGTATGTCCGGCCAAGCTACTCAGAGCTTTACACTTTCTTTGTATCATGCAGTGATCGTGTACGTATGTGGGTAAATGATGTGCTGATTTTACATTCATGGACATTAGTCGCCGATTATCAGTCATCTAATACTATCTTCCTCAATAGCAACCAATGGACAAAGATCTACATACAGTTTCAAGTAGATGCTATCTCTACTCCATTCATGAATATTCAATGGTCATCTGCTAATACTTTAAGAGCAAATATCCCAACAAACGCGCTCGCATGGGATAGCAATCAACCATCAAACACATCCAATCATTCATCTCAAAACTCAATTTCTATTTACAATACTTCAACCGCCGCTTCTAATTATGCATCTATAACAGTAGATACTAGTGGTGATCTTACTATTGATGCTTCGGGTAATGATATTAAGTTAGGTACAAATGACAACTTTAATATCCAATCGCATGATGGTATTTCATCTGGTCTTTACCTAGGAGGTACGCTTGTACAACCAACTGCATATGAGATTAACTATTTAAAAGTTAACCCAGGAAGTACTACTGCGAGTAAAGCTCTTGTAGTGGATGCAAGCAAGTCTCTTGTTGGTATAAATTCATTTTCAGCAACTTCGATTACTTGTACTAATCTTGTAGCTTCTGCCTTCACTATTAGTAACCTGGCGTTATCCGGTCCTTTGAATAATTACAATACTGGTTCATTATTGGTTCGGCAATTTAGCGGACCAGATGTCTCTGGGAGAATTGTTTCTGTAGATTTAGTTTCTGACTTGCAACTGTTTAACTATGACCCACGCGGGCTTATCAATAACTATTCATTGGATATCATTGGATATATCAAACCAATCTACACAGAAGCTTATACATTCTATGCAACTGCCAATGATAGAGTTCGTATCTTCATTAATAATGTCCTTATACTCAACATATGGGACTCTAATAGCGGGTTGGAGTATACATCCATACCAATATCTCTCACTGCAAATCAATGGATTCCTATCTACATTCAATATCAAAATATTATCGATACATCATCATTGATTGTCAAATGGAGTTCCGTGACCTTAACCAAGAGTTTGATACCAGTCAATAGTATGGCTTGGGATAACTCTTTCGTTAAGGTTCCTCTACCATCAGTTGCGGCAGACTCTATGTTAGTCTTTAGCTCTCAAAGCGGATTGACAAGTGTTCAATCAGGAGGAATGAACATAGATAATATTGGTAATTTATACTTGAGTACGCAATCGACACTTATCAATACAGCTACTAATCATTCATTTAATGTAGCCACTCATAATGGCACGAAAGGGTTAATGCTATCAGGCACATTAGTATTGGCATCTGCAAATGAGATCAATAGACTTGCTGGTATTACCCCTGGGACGGCATCGGCAAGTAAGGTTTTGAGTTTAGATATAAATAGTTCTATTTCAGGAGTGAATTCATTCACAGCTACAAATTTATTTGGAACTATTGGAACAGCAGCCCAACCTTTCATTACAAGTTTGGGTACTCTTGCTTCTACTCTTTCAACCAGTAGTGATGTTGTTATTGGTTCATCCACGCTTCTACGAATGAGTACTTCAGGTAGCACTGCATTTGTGAGTAGTAGTACATCGACTACAACAGATTCATCTGCCGATCTATTTATTGGTAACTATGGGGCAACTACCAGCACCTCGTCGAGAAAGTTTATTATCAAATCAACTGGTTTTGTTGGCATCCAAACAAACACACCAAATCGCGCATTAAGTATCAATGCAGAAGGAGCTTCATATGCTATCCGATTAGTTAATAATAATGCTTCAGGGGCCGAAACCAATTACGTTGATTTAGGATGCGACTCATCGGGTAACTATGTAATTGCCCCAACTGGTACTACCACTTCTTTACTTTCTAATCTACTATTGGGTAAGACTAACCAAGCGTCTATAACAAACACTGCAGGTGTTCTTAATATTTCAGCTAACAGTGTTCAGATAGGAAATGCATCTGGTACTACTATGCCATTAGAAGTTGGCTCTGCAACATTTACATTGAGTGGATCTGTTGGGTTCTTAAACTCTAGTGGCGCAACTGGTATATTCAATACAGCTCCAAGTACTTACTCTATCAGAACAGCTAGTTCTATCATTGTTAATGGTACAGTATGCGTCACATCTGATTTGCGATTAAAGGAGAAAGTAGAAGAGTTAGATATTGATAGGTGTAAGAACTTTATTAAGAATACTAGACCAGTTTCATTTGCTTACAAGCAAGACCGCGAGAAGACCCACTTGGGACTGATTGCTCAAGAGATTATTCAAAGTGATTTCAAAGAACTTGTCCAATTGGTTCCTCAAGCAGACGTCCCAGCCGAAAGATGCATGGGTGTTTCATCACCACAAGACGCTGTCTTCAATGTAGCATACATAGAAGTTATTCCAATTCTCATGCAAACCATCAAAGACTTATACAACCAGAACGAAGAATTGCGAAATAAATTAGACCAATTATATACTCGGCTTGATCAGCATGGACTATAAGGATATCATTGGTAACGCCAACAGACTCAAAAAAAATAGTCTTTATAAGGTCACTATTGCAGACTCCACAAGAGAGCTACTTCAACGAATTAATACTTCTATTCTAAATGCGCATGATGCAGGACTATCCAAGATGACCTATAAGCTACCAGTTAATTTCAGACAAATTGATAACAATGTCACCAATAAAGAACTACAAACATCCATATATTACAATATTGTCGTGGAACTTGAAAGGAAAGGATACGATGTCAAGCTTAAGTTCTCAGATGAATTCACAATCATAACAGTAGCTTGGACGGTGCGGGCGTCTGAATCGGATATAGACTCTATGACTCATAAACTCATGTCCCTAACTAAATAAAGAAAACTGCATACCGCAACTTTTTTTTATCATACCATGATGCGATATCAATATATCTAAAAACAACCCAAACTTAGCGATGTCCATCTTCAAGTCAATACTGATCTCGTCATGATCCAATAATGCATCGACCAGTCGTTGCAGTGATATCAAATCGTATAGGTACATCTCGTTACTGATTACACGGTCACGGATAGATGCTACTTCCATGTACATACTTATTGGATACAAACACAAACGCGCACCTATATCAATCATTGAGATTGCGCGCATCACATCATCTACATCTAATGATATCATCGTTGTTGCCATACTTATATATAAAAAAAGATAACTGATGAGTAACCATCATATCAGATTCTTCAATGAACATAATCAGCTCTACTACTCAATGGCTAATAGCTATTAGCTAGAAATGTGATTTGTATTGACTGATCGTATCATTTTTATATGCATATCATTTGGCCCGTCTTGGCTAAGTTGTTTGTAGATTACCATTAAAAAATGATTCTGATACATCTCATGTTTGAAATATAAAACTTAACATGTCCGTCTCAGTGAAGGTTGAAGATCTTACTCGCGCGCGAGATGTTCTCTTGCTTTACAGTAAGAAGGCAGCGTTCAACATCGAAGAATATGTGGATGTTGGAAATGTGTATAAGTCTATCGCATCTAAGGTAGAAGATGCTAAGGAAACTGATTCAGTTGATGTACCTAAACAAGATATCCTATACGTGATCCAATCTATGAATGTTTGTGCCCAACGCGCCCCTATTGAGTTACAAAACTATAAACCAATTGCTGCTCTGTTTGAGACATTAGGCGCGATCGTCAAGCAAGCCGAAGAGGAAGAATCTAAGGAATAAGAGATACAATAGGTAGTAGTACTAGTTATTTTTTTTGTAGTAACCCTGCTCTAGTTCAATTACCGCTCTATCGCATTCAAATGTATTATACTCATGAGTACCGCCAATAGTGTATCCAAGTATAGAGATATTCTCTAATAGATACATTAGTGTGGAGTACACTCTTTGTAATAGCGAATCATATGATGTTTCTTTGATGCAGATATATTTTGAGTCCATTGTGTATATGCTGTGTGACTTATTCGAATAAATACTAATAACATAACAAGAGTTCAACTCTAATGCATCAATTAATTTTAACTAATAAAAATGGTTCCATTCAGTGGTTTCCACAGACAGGAACAATCATATGGAATGGATATCTTCCATATGAAGGGCAACATGTTGAACTCAATTCAATCAACTTTATAGGCTCAAATGCGGATCTGTATGGACTCGCATATATAACTGATGAGTCGGGAGAGTTATGGACTAACAATATTAGATTCGAGTCAGGATTGTATTCGATGCGCTGCTACAATGAAACAAAAAAACATACACATTTGTACAAGAGCGGCTGCTCAATGGTATTTGTTTTGGCCGATGGTGATGGAGACCCAATCGCTCCCTCATATGAAGATATATCTATTACTCTAAGTTTTTACTAAATATAACCAATTTTAAGTTTATGCCATGCAGCTCATACATTCTTCTAATTCAGATTCTGTATCCTTGTAAGACGATTCAGTATCTTTGAATGATACGCTTGGTATAGAAGTTTTGATCTTCTTGCCAGTTACTAATTGCTTACATCTCACGTAGTAGCTGGATGTTTTGAGACCCTTCTTCCACGAATACAAGTGCATCTTGGTGATCTTAGATACACTTGGGTTAATGATGTAACGATTATTAGAAGCACTTTGGCAAATAAATCTTTCTCTATCAGCGCACATGTCAATCAATGATGAAAGGTTGTACTCAAATACTGTCTTATATACATTCCGAATATGTAAGGGGATCTCTGTGATAGATTGGATAGAACCTTCATTTTGGATTAATTGATCTCTAATATGGCTGTTCCAGAGACCAATTTTTTTGAGATCTCGCATAAGATGTTTATTAACTATTTGGAAACGATTCCCACTAAGAGTGGAACGTGTAAATAAATTTGATAATGGTACTTCCATAGATTCACAATTTTCTTGTATGATAGCAGTAGATGCGGTAGGCATGAGGCATGTCAGTAAAGAGTTACGTAGACCACTAGTACGGATACGCTGCTTAAGATCTTCCCAATTATAGGCCAATTCTTTGGATGTTGAATTGTTCTCCCATAAATCAAACTGAAGGATACCTTTAGCTGCCATAGAAGTACGGAAACTAGCATAGGGGCCATCAACTTGTGCCAACCTATTAGAAGCAATAAGCGCTGCGTAGTAGATAGTTTCGAAGATCTGAGCATTGACTTTCTTGCTTCGTTCGCTATCAAATGGCTCACTCATAAGCATGAATACATCAGCCAATCCTTGGACGCCGATACCAATAGGGCGATGTTGTTCATCGCTATATCTAGCTTGTTCTAGCTGGGGACGATTATTATCCAATACCTTATTCATATTAATAACCACACGCTGCGTAACCTTATTTAGCTTTCCGTAATCAAATGAAACGTTACCATCTGCATTCTTAACAACGAACTTTGGCAAGCAAATAGATGCAAGATTGCAAACGCCCACTTGATTGGTATCACTGTAGATGGTAATTTCTGAACATTGAGAGGTTAATAAACCATTGAACACACCCATATGTCTGAGTGGTTCGTTGAAACAATATGTATCATGAAGACCATCCATCTTAGATACATTCACGATACGGATATCTTGTTGCCAAGCATCTGATGCCTCTGTGTGTGAGAACAATTGAATACTCAATCTCATTACTTCAACCATGTAGAAGATATCCTTATTGCTGAATAAAATATAATGATCGTCACCAATAGTCTCAATCATTGGAGAGAACCCTAAAGTGTTACACATAAGTTTGATTTCATAAGCTTTCTTATACGTCTCAGCCCACATAGCGAAGCGCTTGAGTGGAGACATACGACACGTATTTGGAAGTTTACAAAAGTTCATGTGAATGTATTCTGTCAGCCATTGGCGTTTAGTATGTTTGGATGCACCAATAGGCACTTGACTTTCATCTCGATAAATATAGTCACCATCCGTAGTTGGCCATGAGGCGCAAGTCATTAGAGACATGCCTTCCTTCAACTCAGAAGCTGCTACAATCGTACCATCCTTAAGATAGAACTTATGGTAAGGAGTGCATTGGAGAACGCAACCATCGCTCGTGGCTACTTGTAATAGTTCCTGCTGTTCACCAGTTTTTGCAACTGGTGATGGTGACCACTCTATACCATTCCATACCTTTACGATTTGTCCATCGAGGTTTTTGATATTTTCGTAACCGTTTTCAGTAAGGATAAGCGTATCACCATGAACACATAAATTAGAAGACTTGATAGTACCTAAGTTATTCTGATTGCATTTGCGATTGACGTGGTCCTTATACATTAAGTATGGCTTACCTGTTTCGATTTGAGTTGAAACTATCAGGTTCCAAAGAGTAACGATTGGTACTTGTTTCCGATACTTTTTTTGTTTCTCATATGACTCATATAAAGCTTTGAACTCTTCACCATAAGCATCTGCTAATCCTTTACATTCATTTGGACACATGAGCGACCACATTACAGTCTCACCTGTCTTGAGCGAATCTTTTAATCGTTGCATGAACAGATCAGGCATCCAGATAGCTAAGAACAAATCACGACAGAGTTTCTCTGGAATACCTTGTTGCTTTTGGGACATAATACAAGACTCAATATCCGAATGCCATGGCTCGATATATACAGCGGTGGAGCCCTTCCGTTTGCCTCCTCCTTGCGAAACATATTTGGTAGATTCATTATATACTCGTAGCATGGGAACTAACCCTTCGGATCGCCCAATTGTAGATGAAATAACAGAACCTTGCGCGCGAATTTGTGATACATGAATACCAACGCCACCAGAGAACTTACTTATCTTGGAGATATCCGTGAGACGTTGATAAATATTCTCTAAACTATCATCTACTGCGAGCAGATAACAAGAAGATAGTGTATGATTGATAGTCCCAGAGTTAAACAATGTCGGAGTAGCGTGAGTGTAGTATTTATCGGAGAGAAGCTTATAGGTTTCAGATATAGAATGAATGACCCCATCGCTACACGTTCCATCATCATTAATATCAGACAAATGGATTCCAATAGCAGTTCTCAAAAGCATTTGCTGTGGACGTTCCTTGATAGTCTTCCCACCATTCTCATGTTTGTATGATAGCAAGTACGAATTCATTAGGGTAACAATACCAAAGTAGTTATAAGAAAAGTCCTTATTATAGTCAATGATTGCCTGCATCTCTTTATGGTTCTCAAATATGAATTTGATAGTCTTTGGATGCAAGATTTTTATGTCATAATTCAAGTAATGATATGAGGTGAGATCTCTGGCGTATACGCGTAGATCATCATGAGTAGTCTTATGAAGGCTGCTTACCATGATACGAGAAGCTAATGCGTCATATTCATAATCTTCTACTATTAGAGATGCACAGATACTTGCCGAAATAGCATCAATCTCAGAAGTTTTGATCCGATCCACAAGTGATGCAATAGTCTTGCTAACCACGTAGTCAGTCTTAATCGAAAGCTTTGGGTCCATGGATACTAATAAATTGAGACGATTAGAGATGGTTTCCAATTTCATAGGAACGCTTTCTCCTGAACGATTCAAGACATTGATGGCACCAGAGAAAGACATTCTAAGACTTTGATGGATATTTCCGCTTATATGTTTATAAAAGAAAATCAATTTTACGAACTACAATAACTTGCAATGTATGTGCTATATCAATATAAACGCAAGCCAAATGTCTCAATCTATCATGCAAAATGGTTATGCCATTTTGATGGCTAATGATTCCGATATCGATAAGTATTTGCTCTCCAATGACTATCTTGTTAGGCAAATCAAGAATTCTCAAGCCAAAAAGATAATGGAAAGAGATGAAGCTATTGCTACCAGAGAGGAGCATATCAAGAAGATTACCGATATGATTCAAACACAAAAACTCCCAGATGCAACTCTGTCTCAATACCAAGAGATGGTTGCGCAGTTGAGAATGCAAATAGAGAAATTACAAGTACAATCTACTTCAGCAACCTTTGAGGATATTAGAGAAACGCATGCAGTCTTCTTCAGTACGGTATTCAAACCAATGGTATCAGTCGCATATGGGTATTCGCAGACAAGAATACCCACTCTACCTACATTTGGGACGACTTGTAAAGTACAAGTTCCAGTTAATGGGGACTTCTTTTGTGATATGATCTTGTATTTTAAAATTAGTTCCTTTAGCGCAACTGACTCCAAGAATAAGGTTAGATATTGCAACTTTCCAGGTCATCGACTTATCAGGGAAGTTAGGTTTGTTATGGATGGGAATGTATTGGATAGATACAACACTGAAGATATCAATTTCTTTTACGATTTTTCAGTTGGCGAATCGCAAAAGAATGGATGGAAGCGTTGCGTTGGGCAGGAGATCCCAAAGTTAGCTACATTCCTACAAGACCCAAAGAACCAAGAAGTGAGAGAACAAAGATATATTCTAAACGGTTATCAAACGCTCAAACGTACACAAGATGAGTTAGAAATATTCTTACCACTGCAGTTTTGGTTTTGCGATCCTAAGTTTGCTATGAGTAACTTCAATCTTGCGTTTCAAAAGACTTACATTGAAATAGATCTTGCCCCAGTGGGAGACATTGTATTCATTACTGATTATGCTCCTGATGGTGGGCAATTTGATCCTCCAACTATTATCGACTTTGCGTTATATACCAATCATATCTACACCATTCCAGAAGTAGTTGAACTTGTCTCTTATAGAAATAGCTTCAACTTGGTTAGGGTTCATAGGAGTCATACAAACATTCTTAATAAGGCATACGATGCGGTTATCTTGGATAAGTTAAGATTTGCGGTTGAATACATTATGTTCAACTTTAGACCCTTTAGTAACGGATCTAATGAAAATTCTCCAGAGACTTGGAACAATAATAATGTAATAACATTCTCACAAATCGACCATCCAAGTATTGTTCTTATTAGCGGGGTTAAGACTTTGGCGTATACGCCTTTGTACTACTATAAGGAAAGCCCTGTTGTAGATATGGTTGGTCTTGTGGCCAATGGTTCTACCTTGTACGAATCTTCTTCAACCAAATTCTATGATAGTTACTTGCCATATCGATTCGGCAAGAACACAGTGATCACCCCGCATACACAAGGAAGCTATCTCATGACGTTTGGCTTATACCCACATAAGGACCAGCATTCAGGGTACATTAACTTATCTAATTCAAAGGAAAACTATTTAACTTATTCAAGCTCATACATTGACCCATCCCATCAAGTTACTTTGACTATTAGTGCTAAAGTAATTAACTTCTTGTATCTTAACAAAGGAAGCGTTTCTATGAGGTTTAGTACATAAAGTTGCTAATAACTTTTGCGTATTGAATGACTTTTTAATCAATACTCTACAGTATAATTCGAATAATCGCTAACATAGCCGCAATGGATGAAACTATAATTATGAATATCGTACAACGAGTCGAACATTTAGAAACAATGTTAACTGAAATGCAATCACAACTAACCAAACTTATGAATAACCAATCAATAATGATAGCCAAGCCGGATAAGGATTGTAGTGACTATGAAGATTATGAATCAGATTCGGCTTCAGACTCATCATCCGAATCGGTAGTTTCGTCTGATAGTAGCTATGAGTCTAACCAATCAGTTGATTCTGATTTTTATAAACCAGTAGGCTACTCAATCATTGAACTACAAAAACAAAAAATAGAAGAGTTCCCAGAGCCTAAGATATTGCTCTCAGAAGCAGAATTACAAGAAATAAAACGCGATATGGAACAAATAAGATTGAATGCTTTGAAGCAAATAGAAAAGACAAAGACCAAACCTAAAACAATACAAAAAAATAACAATAATACGCAAGATGATGCGAATGAAGAAGCTACTCAATCAGTGACTCAATCTTATGAATGATTAGTCAGCATAAGCATATCTGTCTGTAGGTTGGTATTTGAAGCTAGGAATATTCTTACAAATATCTTTCCAGATTTGATCATTTTGTATGAGCGTCTGAGTTCCTTGTAGATGTATGAATGATAGCAACTCTTTTTGTTTGTTATAATCAGCCACATGCAGTTCGATGAGTTTGCGCAAGATATATGGGTAATATATATTGTTGCTTTTATGCGATGGACGCACAAGGTTATAAGCCTTGACTGCCTTGGAAAATGAATTTGTAATATCTTGGGTTTCACTGAAGGTCAGTTGTGGTGGAGTGATTCCTGTGATTATTTTTTTGATGAGGGCGACATGCTCATTGAGTTCAGTCAAACCTGAATCTTTCAGGTAAGACCTTAATTGGCTGATAGTAATCTTGCGTTTATTAGTGATCCTATCTCGTTTGATACATGCCTCTAACTTCTCTATTTGCGCTTTAGTGATAGTATTTGTTTCCTTAGCTTGGATTCTTTCTAGCCAACATTTGCAGTGTTTAGATGGTTCATACCCCGCATGCTTATATCTCCCACCTTCTTGGTTATAAAACTGATTGTCCTCAAACACCGTCCCAATGAGTTTGGTAATGAAACCACAATGGTCGCACACCATTTCACTTGATGTTGGTAGCACTTCCATCACGTTTCCACACTCGCAGTAATCAAAGACCTCTTCTTTTACATTCAATTCTAGTTTCATATTAGCAAACTTATTTAACAGGGCAACTCCAGGTTCCAACCAAGAATAATCTGGATTGTTGCGGAACTTGTTTATGATAGAAGTGATATCACGGACCAAGATATCGGACATTTCATAGATGCTTTTAGATGCGATCAATGATGATAACTGATCATAGATACGCCTACTTTGAATCCTTGAACGACGAAGATGACCCATATCAGTGTGCATCTTAAACTTCTTAAATTCATAACAATGCTGGTTGAAGATATCTATAAGCTCTTTAGGGTTAAACTTATCAATGGACTTAGAGGCATCGCTAGACTTGTATTGGTGGAAAAAAGTATTATAATGATTGCGGTGTGCGGTGTAGATAGACAGATACTTTGGGTGGAACTGATCTGTATATTCATCCATAATGGCATAATATTCGGAAACTAATGAGATCATATCAAGCTTCAGGTCATCAACCACTCTCAAGAAACTTTTATAATTCTCAGTGATATGCCCCATATAGATCCCAGCTAATGAAGCTTGAAATATCTTATCCTTTTGTAATGGTTTGAGGAGGTCGTATAGTTGAATGATAATATCGACACGGTCGTTTATGTTACACACAAGGTGTTCAAACGAAATATTGCTAGACATAATTAATCTGATTCAGTTCCGGTTTATGGTATATACAAACCTATGAGTTCGTCGGAAGCAGCACAAAAGGCAGCCAAAGCTAAGGCTTTGGAAGAATTTGGAAAGAATTCTAAATCAATCTATGAGCAGCTAATCAATGAAATCAATCAAGGAAACACCGATGCTATCGTTGATCAAATCCAATCGCTATCCCCAGAAGAACTAGAACTGCTCCTCCAACACACCCAACCATATAAGTCGTTGGGCACAGCATCTAATGAACGTCAAGTACTCGCATCTGTGAGTAACTTACGAGAACGCTACCTAAAGAAGTTTATCACTACAGGGATGGTATCATACTTGTATCAAATGGAACGTGAATACACTGTTACTGATGATGAGCTCATTGATCCACCAAATCAAGATGACTTCATGGAAGAAAGCCCAGTTGAACAAGTTGAGCTCAACTATAATAAGTTCTACAACGATGAGCTGCGTAAATTCTTCAAAGAAAAGAACCCAAATGAAGATGATTCGAAATTGCTAGCTCAAGATATCGAAGCGCAGCTCACTGAATCGGAACTAATTGATATTGCAACCAATGCTACTAACGCAATCAATGAGATTTTAGCACCAAGGAAGGCAATCAATCAAAGCAAGTATTGTGAGGCACTTGAGCGCGCTTGTATGGAACAAACCCGTGAGGAGCAAAAGATTATTAAGAAATTTCTCAACAAACTGTTCCACTATGACCCAGCTCTACATGTACAAGAGGGTCTTCAACCAAACGTTCATGGAGATGTTGAGCGGGGTAGCGTAGATGAGTATGAACATATCCCACCAAATGATACACATTGCCAGTTCAATTCGTACATGACCATCAACTATGAGAAGATTCGTAGAGCTACTCTAGATATTTATAATGTTAAACCAGACTTGGAACATGCTATCATTGTGTATGATGTGCTCGATTCGCAAAAGGATGTTGATGCTTGGATGGCTAAGTATGGGGCTAGTGCTACTTATGATGTTGTATCATTTCCTCTGAACTGCTGGACTCTACAAGGATCCTTCAAAGAGAATAGAGAGCGTGTAGATTTCTACAACAAAAACAATGCTATCATTAAGTCCATGCTTGATCAACAAGAAAAGGATGCAGCATTAGGAGAAGAACTTATGAAGAAACGCATTCGTACAAAGAAGGTCCGCGCAGAACGTATCTTTGGAAAAGACTCACCTGAATTCGCGAAGTATCGTCAGATGAATCCAAATGAACTTGAAACGAAATATGGTATCACCATGACTGAGGTCGATGAAGGTATCAAGATTGTTAAAGAAACTACCATTGACTTGGATACAGGTAAGGCAGTTACTACTGATGCGGAAGGTATCCCTACTAACGCACTCGAAGTACCAGTTACGAGTATTAATGCAGAAACAGGCGAAACATCTCAATCAAGATTCTTCACTGCTTCCACAGATGCTTAAACATATTTACATGATTAGCTTACTCTTTTTTTGTCATAAAAAAAGATACGTATGTGGCTACCAGCAGCTAAACAAAGGCATATCTTCATCATCCAAATTTGAAGCGATACTATTGATGCTATCAACGGTTTCATTGAATCGTTGCTCTTGATAAATTATGGTTCTTCGCAGCGTAGAAATCTCATTCAATTGAAACTCTTTTTCAGATCTTAATAATTCTATCTCAATCACGTGCTCATTCATAACATCGTTATATCTCCTCAAGTCTTCTATCTGCTTGTTATGAATACTATTCAATGCAGTTATACTAGCATCTTGCGTATCTATCTTATCCTTCATTGATAATATCTGAATATGTTGGCTATCGTTGCTACTGGTCAAAGACTTTATCATATCGGACTGTTCATTCACTGTACTTGACAATGTCGCGAGCATATTTGCTTGTTCAACATTAGATCTTGTTAATGTTTCTATCTTATTAGCTTGACCAATTACTGTATTGGATAATGTATTACTATGGCGAGCTTGTTCGTCAATGGTGCTAGATAATGCTGCTATCTTAGTAGCTTGTGAATCAATAATATTCTTTAAGGCAGATATCTCAGATGATTGTGCATCTCTGAGTATTTTTAGTTTCGTAATTTCTTCATCTTGCGCATCATTAAGATTGGTCCGCGTGAGTGTATCTTCACTGGTACCTTCACTAGTATCTTCCCGTATCTGCTCAACTGTACCTTCACTAGTTTCTTCCCTTATCTGCTCAACTATACCTTCGGTTTCATCAATGGAGCTTTGTCTTGATAATATGTTCTCATCATCTAACGAATCAATTGTTACCGAAGGTCTTCCATCTGTTGATATAGATGATTGTCTATGACGGTTGATTTCTTTTTTGGAAAGATATGATTTGAAATCATTCAATTGAGTCCTCATGCTATACAACTCATTGCGTAGCAGATCTACATCACTGTCTGACTTGTTTAATAAACTATCCTCAGTAAGTATTGATACATCTACGCTGCGTTTGAATATACCAGGATTACACCATAGCATCTTTAACTTATCCCATTCTACCTCGTCATTTTTACTAAAATTGTCTAAATGCTTCTCTACATGATCGACCAATAGTGGGTCATCTTTGTAAATATTTAACATCATCTCTGGGATATAGTTCTTAGTTACTCTTATAAGCTTCTTCAAACTAATCTTTATACTTCTATGCTCAAGTGAAAGTAAATGATTTAGAGAATATGGATACATTGGGTGTCCCCATTCTATATCATCGATTTCAGTACCAGGAGGGTTAAGGCTGTATGTCCAAGCAAAATGTATCGCAATCTTTCTTATATCTCTATTGGGATTTGAAAGCATTGTGTACCAATGTAGTTGGATGTCTATCAAATCTAACATTTTCATATTTGGATTCAGGGCTAACTTGTGATACCGTATTTGGGATCTATTTTTTTTAAGTAAATTTATGGCCGCCTCTGATGAGTTCAATGATAGATTATCCCAATTAATCTTATCCATATTTGTCAAAAGCAAGCCTATTGCATCTGGATTAATGTTCATTGAAAGATAGTTCCAATCTATGTTTTGCCTATTCTCGCTAAGCCATTCAATAGCATCTGGATGCGGGTTAGCTGAAAAAGTTCGAGAATTATAAACCTCTGTAGGATTGATCCAATCGCGGAACATGTACTTCCTACGTGAGAGCATCATTGGTATATACCTATTGAAGTAACACAAAAAAAGATGGATTTGTATCTATCTTATGATACAAACAAATATGCATACTCTAACGATGCCCAATTGCTTCAAAAAAAAGATGCTACTACGCATCAAATAACCATTGGATTACTCTTCCTTAGAAGATACACGCTTTGGTAGCTTAGAGATCATAGTAGAGCTTGAAGTGATTACATTCTTGCTATCATTAATAGCTTTGATGGATGCTTGTTCAGTTTCATCAAAACTTTCAGCTGGACTACGTTGAGTTTCTAAACGCATAGTTTCAATGCAATTAACTACTTGTTCATACGTGAAATGGGTATTCTGCTCGTATATTATTTTCGTACGCCCAAATTTGATTGGAATATCTTTCTTACACATGAGCTTTTCTTTCTCATCCTTGATTGAACGTAGCTTTATTAGATCTTTAGAATCCGATGGAAGCTTACGGTTATGGCTACGAGCATTACGGTTAAAATCGTCGATAGCAATAGCTAATACTCTATTCCGTTCAATAATTGGTTCATTATGGATAGTGATATAGTCTTCTATCATTTGATCATACTTGGCTTGAGCATTAATGATTAGATTGATACTGTTAGCAGAGTAAAATATGTGAGCATCATAGTCTTCACTGTTCTCACCAATTACTTTGTTAATTTGTTTCATTTGAGCACGAACTAACATGGTTATATGCTTAGAATAATTACGATTCTTAGGAACAAGTACCGCATAGTGAGTAATAAGTTCAGGTTTTTCAGGATCGATAGTACTCTTAAGAGACTTCTCTTCGAGCATCAACAATGTTTGACGAGTATAAGTAAGATTCTGTTCTAACATTTCATTAGAAGTATCACTTGTAATAATAATTCGTTTGGTATTACCAATGATCTCATCATTTTGCTCAACAAGAGCATTCGCATATCCAAGGATCTTATCCATCTTCTCAGATTGCTCCTTCATTTGCTCAGATTGTTCATCGAATCTCTTATTCAGTTTCTTGTATCTTTTCTTAGCTTTCAATTCATTTGCTTTTGCTTCTTCAGCTTGCTCTTTGTATCGCTCAGTCTCTTCAACAAGGTAGCGATCCAATAGTTTTGCTACTTTGATTGCATACATTGAATCCATCCAATGAAGAAGATGATGCATCACATAACGATGAACATAAGTTCCCCGAAATTCATTTGGACCTTTGGTTATCTTGAAAGCAACTTGTTCATCGAAACAACCTTCACTATTCTTGAAATCAGTTAAGAACTTTTTAGTTTCTTGATTCTGAAGCCAAGCTTTAATCTTTATTTCAGTTGGTTCCTTAAGAGATTCGATATCTTTTAGTTGAGCTTCGGCGATAGCAATATCATCATCATCGCCAGAAGCTTTTGCCTTTTCCAATTCAGCACGAAGATTTGGCAACTTAGAACGGAGAGCTTCATACTCAGCCTTCTTATCTTCATTGTAATTCTTGACAATACCAGTAATGAAATAATTATCAGTAGCATCATGGCGCATGATTTTAGTATTACCGTACAGAGTATGAGTAATCTCAGTGAAGAATTCAGGCTTAGCCTGAATATCGGAAGTAGGAATAGAGAAAGCGGTGGTGTTAGTGGACATCTTAATGGTAGGACTGTTCCTTGGTATATTTTTAGAGGTATCATATCAATTTTACGCTTGGTAGCTTTTACCCGTTTCAAGAGGTAGGTCAGTATCCTGACCTACCTAGTGGCACCATTCTATCTACTCCATTTAGGCTACTTTTACCTGTTTAGAAAGGTCGGCTCTGATTAGAACCTACCTAGTGGCGCCACTCTATCTACTCCATTTAGGCTACTTTTACCCGTTTCAGTAATGAGGTGCAGAATCTTCTCCTCATTCAATAGCATTCGAGTGAGGGTTATCTCTATCGCGGAACATGTACTTCCTATGTGAGAGCATCATTGGTATATACCTATTGAAGTAACATAAAAAAGATGGATTTGTATCTACCTTATGATACAAACAAATATGCATACACATACTTACCAACACCCAAACAATGGAATGTCTTCATTGTCATATTCTTGCTCAAACAACTTACGATGCATCTCATCAATCGTATCTTCATGTCTTTGTTGCTGATGAACTAAAGTATTCCTCAACATTACTATCTCAGAAGCTTGACGTTCCTTCTCTGTTCGCAGAATCTCAAGTTCAATAGTGCCTTCATTATTGATATACTTCAAGTCTTCTATCTTAGCTTCTTGTCTAGCAGTTAGTTCTTTCAGCTCGGTAGTTGTGGTTTCATATGAAGTAAGATCACTTCGCAACTCTTCAAGCTCTTCTTCTTGATCACATACTTGGCTCTTCAATGAAGATATCTCTTTGATTTGCTCACAAGATTGTTTTGATAACATATCTATCTCAGCTTGTTGACACTCAATCTGTTCGCGCAAGGATGATACTATAGAGGCGTTACCTTCTTCTTGAGACTTTAACAGAGACAATGCTTTGCGATATCTTGATTCTTGTTTGAACAAACGACCTTCAATCTCTTTGAATTGATCACGGCTTGTATCTAACATATTACGCATATCATTCAACTCATCATGCATAAGTTCTATCTCTGTCTTAGGTGAAACCTCAATTGGCATATTGGTTTTGTATATACCTGGATTAGACCATAATGAAGTTAGCTTGGACCAATCAATAGACCCATTTGTTCTGAAACTATCCAAGTTAGCTTCAATATGATTTACCAACAATGGATCGTCTTTGTAGAGAGGAATTAATTCATTGATAGGAATAGAAGTTTCAGAATTTAGTAACATAGATAATGGTACCTTACTCGCCTTATGGTCACACGCTAATGTTTCAACCAATGGTTTTAATTGGCTTCCTTGTAACTGACTTAGATGATAAATTGTATTCATTGGTTTATTATTTGCATGATTCCATGCAACATACAAGGCTACTTCTCTGATTTCTTTATTAGAATTTGTAAGCATATTATTCCAATGAGCTTTCACATCTATGAGTTCTAACATCTTTATATTTGTGTTTCGGGCTAAGTAATCCCATTTGATATATCCCTTGTTATCTTTTAAGATCTTAAGAGCAGCATCGGAAGGATTCTGAGATAAGATTGACCAAGCAATCTTATCAAGATTGCCTTTCAGCATCTCTATTGCTTCTGGATTAGTATTCCACGATAAGAATCCCCAGTCTATCATACTCTTGTTGGCCTTAAGCCACTTGATCGCTTCTGGATGAGGGTTGGCTGAGAAGTTAGCAGATGAGTAGACTTCATTTGGAGCGATCCATTCACGAAATAGGGAAGCATTGGTAGATGACA
>JACCDP010257105.1_pt1 | contig 21445 bp, 20 predicted proteins | sample 7445841 | NCBI WGS metagenome assembly JACCDP01 (sample SAMN15323441, study PRJNA562643) | freshwater metagenome | isolation source: river surface water | place: USA:Blue River Watershed | collected 2017-08-17
GACCCCTGAGCCATCGAATGCCGCTTGCGCCGGTAACTCGCGTGCAGCGAACTGGGCACCAACCCACAGCGCCCCGCCATCGGGAATCCGCAAGGTCTTGCGCAAACTGAACACACCGAGGCCGGTACGACAGCCCAGCCACTGCCCCACCTGATCGCGGCTCAGATAACCGTGAGCATTGTCCTCGATGACGACGGCCCCGGTTCGCTCGGCGTAGGTCTGGAACGGCCGCAAATCCTGCGGAAAGCCGAAGTAATTCACCGCCAGCACGACCTCAGCTACTGGCCAGTCTGGTGAGGCAGCTGCCGGTGTCATATCAGGGGCAACCGGGTACCAACAAGGAACCGCCCCCAACAGATGCAACGGTGCCAGCAGATCGCGGCACAGGTACTCCGGCAGCAGAACACGGCTTCCCTGCCGCACACCGGCTACGCGTAGCGCCTCAACCAAAGCATAGCGCGCCAGGCTGTAGTAGCGAACTCGCCCCGCGCCGACGAATGCTGGCAGCCAGGATTCAACGGTCGACATGCCGTTTCCCTCCAAAACCGATCCCGGCCGTCAACCTGCCCCAGATCCCTTGCACGATCCCCAGCCATTTGGCGATATCGAGCGCAGCCACCAGCGGTATCGCAACGCACGCCGCCAGCGGTTGACGCCCCCACCACGGCCGATCGCGGCTGCGCCGGTTCGGATCGACCACCCCACGCAACATCAGATAGACGACAAACACGGTAGCGCCGACACTGTCTCCCGCACCAGCCAACACATAAAGAGCCGGCAACCCCAGGAGATAGACTGCCTGCTGCCCCGTTCGCACCCCGGCCAGCACGCAGTGCAATTCGGTCACCCGCCACTTTCGCAGCGCCTGGCTCCAACCGGTAGGGAAATGGGTATAACTGACCCGCGCCGCCTTACAAACTTCACGCGCGCCATAACGCGCCTGCAAGGCCGCCAGCCAGACCAGGTCCTCGCCCGCCCGCAAATGCGCGGGAAATTCGCCGATTTCGGCGAACACCCGGCGGGCGAACAAGGAGGCGGGAATCACCGGAAGCACAGCCCCGTGGCCGTAGGACAGGGCACAGACCGCCTTGGCTAACGGCGCCTGCGCCGAAAAGTGACACAAGCCGAATACCGCCGACGCCTGGGTTGCCTGGGCATGCCGACACAGTTGTTCCAGCCAGTCGCTGGCCGGCGTGATGCCGCCATCAATAAAGGCGATCCATTCATTGCGCGCGGCACGCACCCCGGCGTTACGTCCGGCACCGGGCATTGCGCCGGGCCGCGCGAGGACGCTGCACTGGCCACCTTCCCAGCCTTCACGGCGCCACCAGGCCTCAATCAAGGCAGGACTGCCATCGGCCGAACCTGCATCGGAAAAAATGATCTCATCTGGACGATGATGCTGTGCCTTGAGCGCCTGCAACAGTTCGGGGAGCGACTCGGCTTCGTTGAGGATTGGAATGACCAGGGTGACCGGAAAATTCAGAGACATGCCGGATCCTGCTTACGCCAGCGATACCAATCCCAATCCCCGCGCAATTTCTGGGCGAAGACGCGTTTGCTATCGAAAGAGACAATTTCAGTCCGTGCCAGTAGCAGTGGGTCGCGCGCTGGCTGGTTAATTCCGGCCAAACTGCATGCCCCCAACTGATAACCCACCGCCAGCGCGGCATCTCGGACGCGACGATCCGCCGCACCATACGGGTAGGCCAATGTCCGCACCTCGCCGCCCAGCACATCTTCAAGATAGTGACGACTCGATGTTAGTTCGTTGCGCAAGGTCGTCTCATCACACTGAGTCAGGGCGACATGATTAGCACCATGGGCGCCGATTTGGGCACCGGGCAATGCTGCCAAGGCACGCAAGCCGGTCGGTGATAGAAAACCTGCCTTGCCACTGCGCACGAACTCGGACGTAACGAAGACCGTAAACGGTAGTCCAAGCTCACAAAGCATCGGCGCCGCCACCTCCAGATTGTCAAGGTAGCCGTCATCGAATGTAATCGCCACCCGACACCCAGTGCCGGTTATTGAGGCGGTATCAAACGCGACGACCTTTCCCTGTGTCCATCCAGCCAGCAATACCATATGATGCCGAAAGCGCTCCGGCGAAAGCGAAAAAAGGCCCAGCGTATCGCCAAGCGCCGGCGTCCCGATGGCGTGGTACATCAGCACGCGCAAGCCGTCAGCAGGCGGACGAAGCCAGGAAACACCGGCCACCGTCTCCGAAATCGTACATGCCAGCAAACGACGCAGATTCATCGTGTCGACCGTTCAGGGCCGCCGGCCAAGCGCATTGAGCAGCATAGCGGCGTAAAAGCGCGGAACCCAAGGATAGCGCAGCACCGCCTTAATGAAGTGCGGCCAGGCCTTGCGATGCTGGCCGCTATTTTGCAAGGCACGCGCCCCGCTGTAAAGGATCACCGCTTCGCGCCGACGCAAGCGACCCGCCGACGTACGCCCTTCCAGAGCCGACCGGTGATGCTCAAAGACGGCCATGACAGCTTGCATATTGCGCAAGGCGGCCCGGCTCTGGTTGCCCTCGTGGATCAGGTATTCGCCCAGCACTTCGTTGACAAAACCAATCATCGCGCCATCGCGCGCCAGCTTGAGCCACAACTCGTAATCCTCGGCGGTGACAAATTCCGGCTGGTCACTGAAGCCACAGGCTCGCTCCAGCCATTCACGACGCACCACCACGGCCGACGTGGAAATACAGTTACCGTCCAGCAGCAGGCTTTCGTAAGTGGCCCGCGCCTCGGGACCGTAGTGCACCGTGCGCCGCCGTTCGGCGGGGCCGACCCAGACTTCGGCATGGCACACCAGGTCGTAGCCCTGCGCCAGCTTGTCCATGCAACGTTGCAGTTTTTCGGGATACCAGAAGTCGTCCGAATCGAGAAAGGCAACGAACGGCGCCTGTGTCAGCGACAAACCGTGATTGCGCGCTGCAGCAATGATGCCGTGATTGGCAAAATTCACCAAGCGGATACGTGGATCGTCGTAGGACTCGACTACGGCGATGGTGTCGTCTTCAGAAAAATTGTTGACGACAATGGCCTCCCAGTCACCGAAGGTCTGGGCACGGATCGAGTCGAGCGCCGTACGCAAAAAATGGGCGTGGTTGTAGGTCGGGATGACAATGGAGAGGCTGGGATGGTGCACGTTCTGGATCACTTTCCAAAGGCTCGCAGGCACAACTGCAGCGTGTCGTCGATTTCACGGTCGACCTGCCCTGTGAGCGTAAATCCTGTAGCAGCCAGCTTGTCGCAACGGTAGTTCAATGCGGGTGGCGGAACGCCATCGCCAGCCGGCCGCACAATGGCAATGTCACTCCCGGTCAGCGCCCGCCAGCGCGCCGCAATCCGCTCGGTCATTTCGAGAATCGACATGGCCTTGCCGCCCCCGAGGTTGAACAAGCCATCGGCAAGTTGCCCGGCATCGAGCTGAAGCAGGTGATTGACCGCCCGGGCAACGTCGGCCAGCGTGATGAAATCTCGCAACTGCGAGCCGGCGCTGTTCAGACGCAGTTCGCCAGTGATCGCCGCCTGACGACACAGATCGTTGACCAGCAAGGTCCAGCGGTCGACATCCGGCGTCAGCGGTGCGCCAAAGCCGTTCGACAAGCGGATGACCACGCCTTCGATCTGCTTCCGGTCATGCGCCGCCAACACAAAATCCTCGGCCACCTTGTGCGTAATGGCATAGGGGTGAACCGGTCGCGGCAAGGTTGTTTCGTCGATATTTCCCTGCATCGGAGCGCCATAGACATGCGCCGTCGAGAAATAGACGAAGCGCCGGACACCTGCTGCCTTGGCTGCTTCCAACAGACGCAGACTGGCCACCCCGTTCATTTCCAGGGCGCCGACCGGATCCCTAGCCGATTCGACCTCGTTCATTGCAGCAAGATGAATGATGCAATCGACACCCCGGCAAGCCGCGGTCAGCGCCTCGGTCGCGGTCGAGGCCCAGTCCAGTGTCACCATCGGCATCCCGGGCAACCAGTCAGGTGACGCCACTCCCGGACGCCGCGTCCCACAGCGGACTTGATGGCCGGCTGAAACCAGCGAACACGCTAAACGACCGCCCAGATAACCCAAGCCGCCGGTGAGCAAGACTGAATGACTCATCGATGCTTGATCGCCCAATCATACGGAATGGATGGATCGAAGGGATCCCTGCGCTCAATCTCGGTCGGATCATGCGGAATACTTGCACAATTTGCGACAATGGCAGTTTCCGTACCAATTCCTTTAAATCCATTCCAAACCAGAGGAGGGACTGTCACCAAACAATAATTGTCTGGTCCAATGAACAATTCCTGTACTTCGCCAACGGTGGGACTCGCCGGCCTGTCATCGTAGAGAACAAATTTAATTTGCCCTTGTGGCACTGCGTAGTTCAATACCATTTTGTGATGTATGTGCCATCCCTTAATTGCACCAGGATGGACCGTGGAAAAATAAACTTCCCCGAATCCGGAAAAGTGCTGAGCATCTCGACGCAGCATATGCATGACTTTGCCACGTTCATCAACAATTTGCCGAAGCGGCGTAATAACAACTCCATCGATCATAGCTGGCCTCCGTAGTAAGCCGAGATCTGGGCTCGCGACACCGCTTCTGCCGACTTGCCCTGAACGAGCACCTCGCGATACCAGCCGCCGGTCGCTGCCAACGTCTGCTCGAAATTCCAGCGCGTATCCCACTGCAGCAACTGGCGCGCCTTGTCACTGTTTAACTGCAGTAAATGCGCTTCATGCGGCTTGTCACGCGGCTCAACGACGACGACCGAGCCGTTCTCGAACTGCCCGGCAATCGCGTTGGCCACATCAAGCACCGTCCGCACATCGCCGACATGCGGCCCGAAATTCCAGGCACCGTCGTAGACATGGCCGCTTTCGAACAGCCGCGCCCCAAGTTTCAGATAACCGGAGAGCGGCTCCAGCACATGCTGCCAAGGCCGCGTCGCACGCGGACTGCGAATGGTGATCGGCTTGCCCGCCTGCAGGGCGCGCACGCAATCCGGCACGATCCGATCCGCCGCCCAATCACCGCCGCCGATGACATTGCCGGCGCGCGCAGTAGCGGCCCCGAAGTCCGGGCGATTAGCGAAAAAGGAGCGCAGATATGACGAAAACACCAGCTCGGCCGCCCCTTTGGACGCGCTATAGGGGTCATGCCCCCCCATCGCATCGGTTTCACGGTAACCCCAGATCCACTCGAGGTTTTCGTAACACTTATCGGAGGTGATGAAGACCAGGGCTCGCACGCTCTCACAGGTATGCACGACCTCCAGCAAATTCACCCCGCCGCCGACATTGACGTCGAAGGTGGTTTTTGGATCAACGTATGAAGGACGGACCAGCGCCTGCGCAGCTAGGTGAAAGACGATCTCCGGCTGGAAGGACGCAACTTCCTGGCGCATGCGATCCAGATCGCGCACATCGCCCGTCACATGGCGAATCTGCTTTTCCAGACCCAGCCGCTCGAAATGTCCGCCTGCATACTCCGATGCTAGGGCATAGCCCATCACCTCGGCCCCCAAGCCGTTGAGCAACAAGGTCAGCCAGGAGCCTTTGAAGCCGGTATGGCCAGTGACCAGTACACGCTTGCCACGAAAAATTTCCAGATAGGCGTCGGCTACCAGCGTACCCAAAGTGCCTCCCCCTTATCGTAAAGTGAATTGAGCAACTGGTATTCGCGTGAGGTATCCATCGGCTGCCAAAAGCCATCATGCTCGAAGACCATCAATTGCTGATCGCCAACCAGACTGCGCATCGGCTGCTGCTCGAATACGAGCCCTTCATCATCGTTCAGGTAATCGAAGACTTTCGGCGTTGCGACAAAGAAACCACCGGAAATCCGGCCGCCGGTTGCTTGGGGCTTTTCATTGAACTCGGTAATCACCCCTTCGGCATGCACCAGCTCACCGAAACGGCCCGGCGGTCGCACCCCGGTCACCGTCAGCGTGCGGCCGTGTCCACGATGGAAAGCGTGCAGCTGGTTCAAATCGATATCGCCCACCCCGTCGCCGTAAGTCAGCATGAAGTCGTCGTCGCCGACATATTTCTGGATGCGCTTGATACGCGCCCCCGTCATCGCTTCCAGGCCGGTATCTGCCAGCGTCACGCGCCAGTCCGACTCCTCGTGGTCGTTATGGAAGGTCAAGGTGTCCTTGCGTCCCAACTCAATCGTGAAATCCTTGGTATGCGCCTCGTAATTGAGGAAAAAGTCCTTGATGACCGAACTCTTGTAACCCAGACAGAGGACGAAATCGCGATGCCCGAAGCTCGCATAGTACTTCATGATGTGCCACAGGATCGGAAAACGCCCGATCGGAATCATCGGCTTTGGAATGTTATCGGCAACATCGCGGATACGAATGCCGTAACCGCCACACAGAATAACCACTTTCAAATTTTACTCCCCCACTATTCCATTAGCGCCATGTATTTATTAGCCATACTCTTAACTGAGAAATTTCTGGATGCCCTTGCCCTACCAGCCTCACCAAGTGCATGACGATGCACCGGATCAGAAAGCAAATCAGCCAGAGCAAGACCGAAGCCGACCGCATCATTTCTTGACACAACCAAACCAGTTCGTCCGTTCTCAACTACTTCAGGCAACCCACCAACATCAGTACAAACCACTGCCACCCCACAAGACATTGCCTCTAGCGCCATATAGCCAAATGACTCCTGAGACTGCGATGGTACTGCGAGAATATCTGCTTGCGACAGTAATCGAATCACGTCCTCTCGATGACTCTGCAATATTATGTGATCGCGGCAAGGGCTCCGGTCTCTGAGCACACGCACCCTCTCGATATCGGCAGGACTACCGTCCCCACAGACCAACAAATAGGCCTGCGCATTATGGGCAGCCACTTCCTCCATGGCTTCAAAGATGAAGGCATGACCTTTGCGCTGTTCATACACTGCGAGCATCAGCACCAGCGCTGCCGATTCTGGTAAATCCAATTCATCGCGCAATGACAGACCTGTTGGTGGCCCTAGCGGCATCAAACCGTTATGTATGAACCGACCATTCACGTCTAACAGGACTGGCCGCTCTTTCAACGTCTTCAAACACGCCGCAGATACTGTAACAAAGCCAGCGACAGAGCGAGCGATAAAAAAATCGACCCACCGCTCCTTAAATCGCCGCCATGGACTGGCAGAGTACGGGAGCGTCAGGTTATGAAAGTTATGCCAAGCTTTTGGTTTCCCCTTTCCGATACGTGCCCAAGCCAATGTAGCCGCCAGACAAGCATCGCCTCCTGGGTAGCCGCCGTTAACGATCATCAAGCGATCACAAGGATGACAGCTAAACAGTCTGCTAATACTTTGGACTAGATATGGAAAACCAAAAACCCAAAAAACGGCTTTAAAGAGAAGTTGAACCGGCTTGCTATAACGCGCCACTCGCTCGAATAAATCGTGGGCGACAAGAAAGTCATATGTAACAATTTCGATGCGCGGCTCTAACGCTCGCTGCAAATCAACCAAGCCAGGATGCGAACGATTGCAGAAAAGCACAATCTCGTCATCCTCCCGCCAATGATTTAGCAGATTGATCAAAAAAGTGTCCAGACCGCCTTTACGAACATTCTGGGTAAAAAAACCAATCTTCATGAAATTAGAGGCATCACACTTACGTGGATACAGCTATTTATTTTTTTTGAAGCAGCCACACATGGGCTTCGGCAAAAGCGTCCGGATAAACATCTGCAAGGCGCTCACGCATTCCTTTTGTTATAAGACGCCCAAATCTCGGCACGGAGGGAAAGTGGTGGGAAAGACAACGTATCGGCATCAGCCCGGCACGGTTCATCAGCAGTAATAAATCGGTCTTGTTAAAAAAACGGATATGCGGAAAGTTCCATCTATTGGAATTGGGAAAGTATCTAAATGGATCGATCGTATTGTGCAGAAGCAACTGGACGCGGCCTGCAATTGGAAAATGATTGGGAACCAACACAAGAAGATAGCCATTGTGCCTTAGTATCCTTGACATTTCCCGAACAAGAAATTCGGGGTTTAGCAGGTGCTCAAGCACATCCTTATTGATGACAAAATCGAAACTATCGTCCTCAAAGGGAAGTCGCTCGGACGAAAAGTCTTTCACAAGATGTAAAGAATCAAATCCCAGCGCCGATGCTTTTTGCAGCGCATAAGGACTCCCATCCACCCCGGTAAGTCTGCTTCCGCTAGCCTTCTTGAGGAAGAAAGTGAAAGCGCCATTTCCGCAACCAACATCGCAAACCTCTCCAGGAATCTCCACTATTCCTAACACCTCCCTCAGGACCGGTGTAAAGAAATTGCCCGCAGGGTTAACATCAATGGCATCGATGTCGGCATCGGAGAAGAATACGTAATTACTATTTTGTTCTTGCATCCTGCACTCAGCGTTCGTTTTTAGGGCACCCTGGTAACATCGCCGGGGCTTTAACTGTCATAACGGACGTCGGGTCGTCGGCGACTGTGCAATCCTAGAACTTCTTCGTCACTATCGCACCTGTCGCCCACAACGACACTTGGCCCGAAGCGCCTCCTTGCGTGACCGCGACAGTCTTTCCCAGCCACACGTTGTCCAAGATGCAGAATCCCGCGCCCCTCCCTGAATTTTACTCAACTTATGGCTGGTGGTGGCTAGGAAAATGTTCGTCCCGATTTGAACGTTATTGCCAATTGCGATACGCCTCAGACTTTGAAAGGTCCAATTCAGATACATTTTCAACGAACGAAAAAAGGAATGCGATCGGTTCATTAATCACGTGGCCTTCATGCCACTGGCAGTAATCGGGCCCAGCGCACCTCGGCGTTTTTCCACAGCCAAGGCGAGAACTTTAGCACTTGAATTTACTTGCTACCCTGTTTAATGGTTTTTGCGTTGTCGAGCAGCAACTGCTTCAATTCACGTACAGGGGAATTACTCACGCGGGCATATCGCGCACAAAAAGCTATCCGAGCCTCCTGCACTGCAGTTGAAGACCACCACGTGCCGATGTCATCCCATATTGAATTGATATGGTTTGCGGCAGACTTCGGGCTTACGTGTACGATACCAACATCGAGCAAACGCCGGTAAAACGGTTTAGCACTGTCTCTGAGGTGGGCAAAGCCATATTGCCAGAATGCAATGGTAGGAATATTCTGCGCCAAGTTTTCCAAGATGCCGGTCGAATCATAGCTGTGCACGACTAGTCTACTACCAGCAATCAACTCTTGAAGCTCCGTTATTCCCGTTTCAAGCTGGATAGTCGAATCGAATTCCTGCCAGCGTGCCACATCATCCCACCCAAGATTACGAAAATCGTGATGCAGGCGAACAACCAGCTTTTTTCGGACATTTGACTGCAGGAGCCCTGTAAAGATCAACTGCTCGTCGAAGTACTCTGTATATTCAGCAACGGCATCCCAAGTCTTGAGCATCTGCGCAGCATGCAACTCTATCAAAAGCAAACCACCTTTTGGATTGCAGGTCTGTTTCGGTTTGCTTCCGGTTTTGAAGATGAAACAGGGAACATGCTGAGGCAGACCATCCGTCCAGCCCCAAGTGATAAAACGATCAGATGTTATTTCCTCGACTGAAGGATTCATGTATCGAGAAGTACCGTAGTTGTTGCCATGCTGACCTGCAATATAAGGTACACCGGTTTCGGTCTTGTGCGCTGCCCACAGCTTAAATAATTCGTCGGTATCGAAGTTGTTACTAGTGAAGATGAAGCGTGGTTTGCGTGGCCAAGGCAAATCATTTGCCGCCTTGGTCAACAATTTATATCCTTCCAAATAGCATGCGGGCAGCAATCTGAAGACCAACTCGCTAACAGCCCTGTCGAGACCAATCAATAGCTCTGGGTTCAATTCGGCGGCAAGACAGCTACGCAAGTCACTGTCGATCGCGACAGCAGGTATTATCCCGGTGCGCCCAGCATGCAGCTGGGGAAATTGTTTTAATGCCAGCTGCAGACAAATTTCGTCCAGTCTAGGCAAAAAACTATTGACGATAAGAGCATCCCCGGAGCGGGACAAATGGTTGGCCGCTTTTCGCACCTGCCGCAAGGCCCATGCCCTCCCCCGCCTTAGCAGATCGACTTGCTGAGAAGCAGTTGGCGCTCCAGTAATATGCTGCGTAGCAGGTGGCAACACTTCGATGGTTAGCCCTGTTGCATCTATGTACCGAAGAAGCTGAATATACAAACCGGAATTCCAATGAGTATCGTTGAAAGCCCATATCGCAGCATAAGAATCCTGCTGCGCTAACAAGTAAGCCTCAGAAGAAAACGCCGTCAGCGTGGACGGCCGATATGCGCGCAAACAACAGTCCAAGGTTTGATAGCGATTCAGCAGAACCTCGACATAGCGACGAAACCAGTGACCAAGCAATATGCGCCAGTAACGCTCACTATATTCAGTCGCATGGTGGCGATTCAAGATTGCACACAAGTGCGGAAACAAAGACACCTCATAGAAACGCACTTGGGCATGATCACGATCTCTGATGGTAGGTGCTAGGCCGTAAGGAGATGCGACATCGCTGTCCATTGTCTCCCATACATGACGACGCGAATAGCGGCGACACCATTCCCCCAGAAAAAGCACTGGACGGTCAAATTTCCAGCATCGCTCGTCAGCAGTTAATATGAGATGGCGTCTAGGATGAATATCTTGTGTCAATACAATTCAACAATTTGGTAGATGCTATTAGCACAGACTAAGTTAAGCAGTGCTTCAGATAGTAAGTCGCTACGAGCAATGCTTAGATTGCGGACAAAAACTCCATCAACCTGCGACTCACTTTGATTTTATATCGGACCAAGTAACGGGTGTATTTGCCATAACGTCACGGGAAACAACTTGACCAATGATATTGGCTGTTTCTTTCGGAGGTAACCCAAATCCCGGTCGCACACTGCGGATATCGTCTTTCATAATTAAGTCACCCGCCTTGATATTCCTAACAAAATAGAGGGAACGTCGAAATTTCATACTCCCCTGCTCGCTAGGTTTTCTACCGTAGTCGACCCTCCCCATCGCCAGCCATGCCGTCTTGATGCCATAACAAAGGGCGGCCATTTCTTCTGGCTCCAGAGAAAAGCTGTCATCCGGCCCGCCGCCATTGCGATCCAATGTGAAGTGCTTTTCAATGATACTGGCGCCGAGCGCTACGCTGGCAATAGCAGTGGTGTTGTCCAAAGTGTGATCCGACAACCCCGTGATCAAACCGTATCGTTCAATCATGTCCGGAATGGTTCGCAGATTATAGTCCTGCGGCGGCGCTGGGTAGCCACTAACGCAATGCAGTATCCCCAACGACTTGCAGCCTCCCTCATGCGCCGCATCAATGGCTTCCTGAATTTCTCTAGCATCTGCCATACCTGTAGAAATTATCATAGGCTTGCCAGTACTGGCGGCGTATTTGATAAGTGGCAGATCTACTGCCTCGAATGACGCAATCTTGTAGGCTGGCGCATTTAAATCCTCCAGCAGATCGATGGCTGTGTTGTCAAACGGCGAACTGAAGATGGTGATGTCTAATTTCTTAGCATGATCAAATAAAGCTCTATGCCACTCCCACGGAGTGTGCGCCCATTCATACAACTCATAAAGTGTGCGACCATCCCACAGCCCTCCACGAATTTTGAACTCTTCTGAATTACAGTTAAGCGTAATCGTGTCGGGTGTATATGTCTGGATTTTTACCGCATCAGCCCCCGCTCTTTTCGCCTCTTCAATAATTCGAAAAGCGTTTTCTATTTCTCCATTATGGTTTGCTGACATTTCTGCAATTACATACGGAGGACAATCACCTCCAATGGGGCGGCCATCAATAATCAATTTTTCATTCATGCCCTGTCCTTACGTAATTACCTGCCTTTTCCAATCCCAAGTTAGCAATCACATCAATTATTGACAAATGCGACACAAACCTATCAGACCTAAATTGAGTATATTGCATTGGTTTAAAGTTTTGAAAAACAAGATGGATACCGAATTGTTTTTCAAAATCATCATATTCTAGATATTCTTTAGACCCGACAGGCGACATGTAAGCGTCACATCCTATTGAATTGCAAAGACTAGCCAGCCGCGCAGAGCGAACTCCACCCGATAACAGGCTCGAAGCACTTGAGAAAGTCGCACTCAATCCTAGGGTTTTCGATACATTAATAATTATGCTTTTTGTGAACTTTGAAAGGAACTCTGTTATTTCATCGTCGAAATAATGCTGGTATAGAAGCTCCAGCACGACCTGACCATGCGGAGCCTTTTTGTATGCCTGCTCCAATATATCCCAGTGTTGAGCACGCCAGTTTCTATCGTTGCTTACTAAAACCTCCTTAAGCAATGTGCTTTGAGGGCATTTTGCTAGAGGAATACTAAGCATATGCTCCAAGCCATTCAAAAGAATACGGTTGCGCATTTGCCAAGAACGTCTTTCGTACTGAACGTTATCTAAAAATACAAAATGATCGACCGATGAGATCAAATGAAAATAACCTGACCATGGAAGATATGATGGTTGCATAATGGCGCAGATCACTATATTCACCTCATCATTATCTTTAGGCCATCTTGCGACACCGTCACCATAAATGAATCATCACTAAATTCTGGACGGTAAATATAGGCTTCCGTTATAAGTCTACCTTCAATCTCTATCCCCCCATATATTTTTTGCGATCTAATTGCATTCAGCAAAAAATTTGCATCGTGTTCACCGGGGTTTAGCGCTACAAGCTTCCCGATAAGGTTAGGATGATAGGTTCCATTAGCTAAATCCGCCCATTGGCCTTTGTTTAGCTTTTCTAGAGCGACTCTTAGGTTATCGGCCAGTTTTGCTACAAGACCTTTCTCGACGCTCTGTATATCGTCATCTATGGAACGCTCTATTTTGAACTGATGCAACAATCGCCCCTTATCAATCTCGCCATTAATTAAGTGAAGACTTGCCCATATTTCGAACTCATTCATCAGAAAAGACCATGACAATGGATGGCGGCCGCGATTCTCCGGTAGCTTGCCAAAATGGATATTGAGAATCCCTTTTCTAAATTTTGATATGCGTTCTTCACTAAAAATCAAACCAAATCCGCAGCAGATTGCCAACGCCCCTTCAAGAGCTAACTCATTCATTGTTGCCGTGTTACTTACTACCTCTAACTTAATGCTGCGAAGTTGCGCCAAAGTAACCAATTCCCGATTGAGTGTCCTTTGTTCAGTCACAATTTTCTTTAGAGGCAGAACTTTGAGAATCTCCTCTGCAACGCGGTAATTCGACCCAAAAAAAATATAACTCATACCTTCATTTCCTCTAGAACCCTCCGCAACCCGTTTCCATCTGTGATTTTGGCGGCATTTCGCGACATTGAGTTTAGCAACCCAAATGAAAGTGTCTTAATTTGGTTGCAAAGCATTGACTCGTCGAGAGCAATGCCAGCCCCAATTGCGCATATAATTTCAGCGACTACAGTTTGATTTTCAGCAATAACCTTTATAAGCGATGGTAGCCCCACGGCTGCGCGTTCCCAAGTTGTCATGCCTAGGGAACAAATTGCCAAATCACTCTCTGCCATGAGTTTTGCCATGTTTTTGACATCCACCAAAACATCGACTTTCCAGGGCATTGTCGCAGCAATGTTCTGTACTCGATCTAACCAAGGAGCATGTGCGCCCATAACGACGTCGATGCGCAGATCTGATGGTAGGGTGCAAATTTTGAGTGCTTCCAACACCTGTCCGGTGGCATTGTCTTTGTCCATGCCCCCCATAGTAATGAGTAACTTTTTGAGTTCTCCGCTGGCTCGCCGCTCTAGGCTATAGGGTCGCCATTGCGCAAACTCCGGACGAAGCAGTGCATATTTCGGTCCGATCAGAATGCGTGTACATGCGGGAAGCAGGCCGGCATAGTCTTGTTCGTTTCGCCCCAAGTTTTGATCCAGCAATAAATCACAATCGTGTGGACGGTCCGCTAGGTCGTCTGTAACCATGAGTCTGCGGCAGTGTGGCCGCAAGGCATGCTCCCATTGCTGGTCCAATGAATAGTGATCCACTACGAGCCAATCCACTGATTGCCCGCTTAACGCTTGACGTGTTTGCTCAGCATCCACGGCCCAGTCTGTACCCAGCCAAGCTGCGTAAGCTGAGCCATGGGAGGGGCGGTAGTTCTCTTCCGGCGCAGGCAAGGCTATCGCTTTGTGCCCGTGACTATCGATCAGATCCAGCAGATTTCCCGCATGTGGCCGGCAGATAAAATCGCATTGCGCTCCACGCGCTTGCAGTGCATCAGCCAGTGCCAGACAGCGCATAACATGACCGGTACCGATTTGCACGGAAGCATCGGCACGGAAGACAACTAGCTTGTGGCTTGCTTGAGCGCCTTGAACATCCATTCGGCCCGTTCCCAATCTTCAAGGGTATCAATGTCCTGCACTCGGTGACGGGATAGCACCACAGGTGCCGCATCATTGCTGAACAGAGGTTTACCAGCGAGCCATGCTTGTGCATTGCCCCAGTAAAACTGGCCAGCATCGTGCCAAGCCTCCTCCAGATCTTGCGATCGAGTGTTGAAGTACTCGGGCTGGAACATTTCCACCCGCTGTTCAGGCGTGATGCGGATGGCGCGCTGAATCGGAAAAGCGTAACTGGTAACTGAAAACGCATAATCCGCACCGCTGCGATGCAGCACTTGCAAGCCGTGTTGCAGGTCGCTGGCTTGCACGAATGGGGCGGTCGCGTAGATACAGCAGACCTCACTTGCGGCAGGACCATGTTGGTTTTGCCAATCAACTGCGTGAGCAACGACAGGAATGGTTGCCGTCTGGTCGTCAGAAAGTTCGGCCGGGCGAATGAAGGGCACTTCGGCACCATATGCCTTGGAGACCTCGCCAATCTCCATATCGTCGGTGCTAACGATAATACGGTCAAAGCACCGGCTTTCCATGGCAGCTTTGATGGACCAGGCAATTATGGGCAGACCCGCAAAAAGCTTGATGTTTTTGCGGGGAATACGTTTGCTCCCACCCCGCGCAGGGATAACTGCGAGCCTCATAATCCTAGAGCCTCACGCAGACTACTTGAAATGAATTGCAATTCAGACTCAGTCAGCGCGGGATGCATCGGAATACTGATCGCCTCCCTGTAGTAACGCTCGGCCTCGGGATAGTCGCCCGGCTTGAATCCCATGCGCAGGTAGTATGGCTGAGTGTGCACAGGAATATAGTGCAGGTTAACCATGATGTCCTTGGCTCGCAGCGATTCAAAGACATCCAAGTGGGTGCGTCGAATATGATTGAGCTGGAGTCGGACTACATACAGGTGATATGCACTATAGCTGTCTGCATGCTGCCAAGGTAGCGTCAGCGGCAAGCCCGCAAGCAACTGGCTATAGCAATCGGCGATTTCGTGGCGGCGGGAGACATACTGGTCGAGACGAGTCATTTGACTTGTCCCCAGCGCTGCTTGTATGTCGGTCATGCGATAGTTGAAGCCTAGCGCCACCTGCTGGTAATACCACGGCCCATCAGCATGGTGCGTCATAAGGGCCGGGTCGCGGGTGATTCCGTGGCTACGCAACAGGTTCAGGCTGGAGGCCAACTCATCGCTATTGGTGAGCGCCGCACCGCCCTCGGCAGTGGTGATGATCTTGACCGGGTGAAAGCTGAAAACAGTAATGTCGCTGAAGCGGCCATTGCCAATTGGCTCATCCTTGTACTTCCCGCCAATGGCATGGGAGGCATCCTCAATGATTTTGAAGCCAAACCTCTGACCAAGTGCATGAATGGCAGCCATGTCGCAAGGTTGTCCCGTAAGATGCACAGGCACTACGATCTTAGGCAACCTGCCGGCAATCTCGGCCTTTATCAGCTTATCTTCGAGCTTCCGAGGACAGAGGTTGTAAGTACGAGGATCGATGTCAACAAAGTCTACTTGCGCACCGCAATATAAGGCGCAGTTGGCCGATGCGACAAAAGTATTGGGGGTGGTCCAAAGCCAATCACCTGGACCTAGGCCCAATGCTAAGCAGGAGATATGCAATGCCGAGGTCGCACTATTAACTGCAACTGCATGGCGAGCACCAGTGTGCGAGAGCACACTTTGCTCAAACCCAAAAACACTGGGGCCTTGGGTAAGACTCTCCGATGTCAATACTCTGATGACCGCATCAATGTCGGCCTGAGTCACTTCTTGCTGCCCGTAGCGAATCACAGTCATTGATAGGATGGGATAAGCCTAAATATGGCCAATCTTGTCGAAGTTAGCATGAATCCAAGACTGCAACTCGCAATCCTGCATCCACTCATTATTGTTATCACTTGTATATCTAAACCCCTCAGGCACTCTAGTGCCGTCTTTTATTCTGTTTCCATCTTTATCCCAATTATGAATCGCAGGAAGCACTTTATAGTGGTCTGGATATTCATATGTGTAAAAAGAATCCTCCTCGCCGATCATCTGCTCGTGAAGTTTTTCACCTGGACGAATACCTACAATTTCCTGCTTTGCTTCGGGCGATATTGCCCGGGCCAAGTCAGTCACCTTCATTGAAGGTATCTTCTTGACATAGACTTCTCCGCCCACCATATCTTCAAAAGCATGCCAGACCAACTCGACAGCTTGTTCAAGAGTGATCATAAACCGGGTCATGCGAGGGTCGGTGATCGGAAACAACCCATTTTCCTTAATTGAAAGAAAGAAAGGAATAACAGACCCCCGTGATCCCATCACGTTTCCGTATCTAACTACTGAGAATCGGGTTTCATGGCCGCCTGCATAGGAATTCCCAGCAACGAAGAGCTTGTCGGATGCCAACTTGGTTGCGCCATATAAATTTACAGGGCTGCTGGCTTTATCCGTTGAAAGCGCCACTACTCGCTTAACGCCAGAATCTATGCATGCGTCAATAAGATTCATTGCACCAATGACATTGGTCTTTACACACTCAAATGGGTTGTATTCTGCAGTAGGAACAATTTTGGTCGCCGCCGCATGTACAACATAATCCACGCCATCCATTGCACGATATAGGCGATCACGATCGCGGACATCCCCAATGAAGAATCGAACCCTGGGGTCGCCATGAAATAGCTTGGCCATCTCCCACTGCTTCATTTCATCCCGGGAAAGGATAATGATCTTTTTCGGGCTGTGCTTTCCGAGCGTCATTTCAACAAACTTATGCCCAAATGACCCTGTACCACCAGTAACTAATATCGTAACGTCTTTATTCATATGGACACCATAAACTCAAACACTGCCCGATGTTAAGGCTTCGCCTTACCTAATTTAAAGTACTTCAACAGTATTAATACAGCTTGCTTGAAATAAGACTTTCTCGCTTGCGCATCAAAAGCTCTGCTTAACCCGGGACTTTCTGCCCTCATGGATTCAATTAACATGGGGAATGTTTGCGAAGCATTCATACGCCTCATTTCGCAAACTCTGTCTTGGTCAAATGAGTCCGAATCCAGCAGATTAAAGAATTCCTCAAAGCCCTTCAGCTGCCTCCAACGAGAATCGAAAGACCAGTATGCGCTCCCCTTGTCATCAACAATATTGGAGCCTAAGGCCGCACCTTGAACCGCGGTAGGCACACTCATCCAGATACAACGCTTGTTCAACCCCAAAAGCGCGGCGACGATCAGTACTTGTGGATAAACCAATGCCTCAGCGGTTCCCTTCAATACTCGGTCACAGAGTATTGACAATACGCCCTTCGCGCTTGGGACACGATAAATCAGCCCTGGCGCATGGCGAGATGATGACAAATACTCTTTTGGAGAAATCTCGCGCAATTCATCCATTCCACGATAGATAGCTCCATTGGCCAGAAATTGCGGCGAGACAAAATCAGGTTGATGCATTTCTAGCAACTCAACTGATGCACGTACCCCCTCTGGATGGACGAGATCATCATCGGCCATCATCATGAGATAGGGTGTTTTACACTCTTCGATGAGCCGAATGAGTGATTTCGAATATCCTTGATTCGTGCCGTTCACGATAATGCGGAAATAATCACTCTCCTCGTAGTGCAAGCGCAGGCAGGCGGCGATCGCTCCATCGTTGCTGTCGTCAATCACTACAAGCCTTACGCTGCCAGTAAACTCCTCAATGACCTGTCGAACAAGGTTCAAGCACTCGTTCGGCCGATTAAAAGACGGCACGCCAATAGTTAGCGCATTCAACATGGTCAAATCCGTATCTATTTAATGGCGTTACTTGATTGCCACAAGCTCGTACCTAATAACGGCAGCGTGGAACAAGGAGGAGAGCCTTCTCTCGTAAAAGTGTTGAAACTTTATATTAATGTTAATAAATCTACGTAGAAATGGGACGATGAGCTTATCGAAAATAGATTCGGTATAAAACTCAATCGTCACCTTCTCCACTTTAAACTTCACGTCTGTGTAATACGACGGTACTTTCCGGGTCTCCGGTTGAAGCTCAGGCGGCGAGAAATAGAACATCGAGTAAAGTCCAAAAAGCCGGCAGTGAGTGGGATCGGAATATCCCAGAACGTTGGAGTAATGCGGAACAATGAACTCCAGCTTGGCCTCAGGTTTCGAGACTCTGTAAACCTCCTCAATAAACCCAAGTATGTCCCCTATATGTTCAAGCGTATGCGCCGAATATATAAAATCGCAGCAATTATCCGGGAACTCCGATAGGGGCTTGTTGAAGTCAGCAACGACATCAACTCCCTCAACTTTCTTGACATCCACACCATAGCAGCCACTGTGCTTGGTTCTTCCACATCCGAAGTCAAGTTTTATCGGACGCCCTGAACTCAGGTCGAGCTTAAGTTGATTGTTAATTATTTCCATATTGGTCTAGCCCGGGTAGAATGTGCATTTAATACAAGGCAGCACGTTCAGCAATACGATCAGAATTGATGACTCTGTCACACAAATCAAGCAACCTTGACGAATACGCCCTTGTGTCATTAAAACAGTAATAGGCTCGCTCAGAGTCGACTAAAGCCTCATCAACATTTGTGCGACAGTCCCACGCTTGAATGAAGTCTCTTTCAAGATCGTCGATATGCTTGCAAAAACTAAGCGCACTGACGTTATCTAGCCCCTCAAAGTGCGTGTAATTCCTATACACATTTGCGGGATCGGTTAGGTTGTTTTTCTCTGGGTAAACCAGCGCCAGAAACCGCTTGTAAAAAATCAACGCCTCGACAACCATGGAGGTTAAGCCACCCGTTACAAATTGGGCATTTTTCAGCAAGCTGGGGTAGTAATCGATATCCGGCTGAAATGATGTGGAATATTTTCCTTGAGAATACCAATCCAGCATCTGCGGATCGACAACAACATTAGCCAAGTTCATGGCCAGAATTGAGTCTTTCCCAAGCCGCCATGGATGGGGCCGATAAACGATCTTCACGCCAGAAAACGTATTTGGATTTCTTTCGATAATTCCATTCAAACGCTTTAAAGCCCCAGCCTCATCAAATGCCAAGGCGGTACCAACAAACAGTATGTATTTGAAGGCAAAATGAGGCTTCAAGTCCTCTTTTCTGGAAGAGAAATAGTTATCAAAACGAGGCGTTCCAATACAGCTTACCTGCTCAACGTTAAATCCCTGAATATCAACGGCATGCTCTTTTGCTTGATTACCCCAAACTGCAATGCTATCCGGCTTGGCCCAAAGAATTGACTTGCTCGAAAGATTGTCCCAGTTATCAACCAGGAACAAGCTAGGTATTCGATTCTTCCTGCAAATATTGACGATATCGTTACCTTCAGCGTTGTAGGCTGCGCATGGAAACACTACAAGATCCGGTCTGGCGCTGACAATTGCATCATCAAGTTCTTCACACGTCTTCAGCTTGCTCTGTATATACTTGAACCATATCGGAAACACGCCGGCATTCCCAAATATAACTCTCCGGCCCCAATTCTTCACCATCCTCATCAAGGCAAGAATCTTTCCTGTCATCTTTGCCTTGAACAAGGGCTCCATCAGTTCGGCGTCAAATCTTCTTATTCGAAACCTGAATGTCTTAGATTTGGCTCGATGCCTCCAGGTCAGAAGCTCGAGCATCAAATAATGGCGCCGGGCCATTAAAGGGTCTACACCGTACTTACCGACAATGCTTTCATGTTCAAAAGCATCTAGGTGAGTAACATTCTTGGCCACAATAAATTTGCACTCGCATTCAGACCTGAGCGCATTCAAAGCATCACTTCTTATGTAATTCCGGACATAAAGGTCGTCTGTTATTACAAACACGATCATCTTCTTATTCATAAGCAAATGCTCTTTAGTTATCTTGCAACAAAATCAGCGGCTAGCCAGCATATCAAGGGCCATGCTATAGATGTCTTGGGCACGCAATTGATGCTCCCTCAGCACCTCATCGTTTGACCCACAAACGGGTACATCCTTAAGGCCATGCTGTCGTATGGTCATGCCTGATAGCCCTGAACTGGCAGCAGCACATGCCAAGCGCATACCTTGTCCGCCATCTATGTAATGATTGTCCAGGCAGAGTAGGGCACGCACGGAGCCGAGTGCATCAACGAACCACTGGTGATCGACTTGATTGAGCCACGGCATGTTTATTACCTTGGCCTCAACCCCCTCTTTATCGCTGAGCATCTCAGCCGCCTCGTATGCTGCAGCAAGCAACACCGGTCCATATCCAACAAGCCCAATATCGCCGCCCTCCCTAAGGACCAGCCCCTTTCCTACCTCCGGTTTGTAATCGTCCGGAATACTGAATGGCAAGACACATGGCAAACTCACCAATCTGAGATAGCTACTTCTCTCGTTTATATTTATTGCCCAATCAAGCAAGGGGGCCACTTCAGCCTCGCATGAGGGCTCCATCAAAACCAGACCAGGTATTGATGCAATTGCAGAGATATCTCGTACTGCCTGATGCGAGTGCCCTGGCCCCCCGGGCGTCACTCCAGCAAGGGAGCCTACATAAACGATCTTCTTTCCTTCAGTCGCATTGTTATAAATCTGCTCATTAGGCCTTGATGTCAAAAAGCATGCGAATGAATGCACTATTGGAATGAGCCCCCTCAACGCCATACCTCCGGCTTGAGAAACCATATCTTGCTCGGCAATTCCGCACTCAACAAAACGGTCCTGGAACTCCTTCTGAAACGGAATCAATCCCGTATCCAGGATCAAATCAGCATCCAAGGCGACGATATTGGGGTTCTTTCTTGCTTGTTCGATTAGCGCTTTCGAGTAGGCCTGAACCAAACGTTGCGGATTCTCAGGCTGTACGGCTACAGGGCGATTTACCATCTCCAACTCCAAGGAGTCCGCCTTTGAAACGGCCAGCTTGGCATTGGCTGCGCTAATTAATTCTTGTGCAGCATTTTTATAAGCATCTTCTGTGGGAGCCCCACTGTGGAACTTATAGAACTCGACATCAGAGTCGATGGAGGTATGCTCCATAAAGGAGACCCC
>JACCDP010358977.1_pt1 | contig 21445 bp, 26 predicted proteins | sample 7445841 | NCBI WGS metagenome assembly JACCDP01 (sample SAMN15323441, study PRJNA562643) | freshwater metagenome | isolation source: river surface water | place: USA:Blue River Watershed | collected 2017-08-17
GTCAACACGCCGAATACGCTGCGGCACTCAATCATGTTGCACCTGGCGGCCCTGGTCAAAAGATTGCTCCGTATGTATGGGACTCTTGTATTGTGACGGATGACGGTCGGCGTGATATATCGTGGCGTCCACGCAAAGAAGGAGAAACCCCAACCATCGTAATTATGGAACCCAATATCAGTTTCCAAAAATCGTCCCTGATTCCATTGCTTGTGATTGAAGAAATCATGCGGGCCAATCCATCCTTGGAACTCAACGTGATGGTCGTCAATGGCGAAAAACTCTTATTGCATCCCCACTTTCGTGAAAATGTGTTGCCCACCTTGGATTCTTATAAGAAGGGTCGTTTAGCCTTGTTGGGACGCAAAGATATTGTGAATACAATTAAAAGTGTACCCCATATGATCGCCTTGTGTCATCATGTCAACAATGAATTCAATTACATGGCCTTGGAATTCTTCCATACCGGTGTACCCGTAATTCACAATTGCGGAGCGTGGAAGGACTTTGGATATTATTACGAAGACGCCGATATTCGTGGAGCAGCATCACAATTGGGCGAGGCCATTCTACGTCACCACGAACGACTCGAAACGTATAAGGCCCACGGACGAGCCTTGACCTGGCGTCATAGTATTTACAATCCCCAAGTGCAGGCTCAATGGAAGTCGATGTGGGATGGAGATACAGCGACCTAAAGATGTGGATAATTACTATTCAGAATATGGAAGGTGTTCGTGGATTTGCAGGATTTGGAATGGGGAACCTTCAAAATATATTTGGCGATATCGGTGAACGATATAATAATGCCTTTGAAGTCAACCAACTGTTTGAACAACGTATGAATGATTATAAAGATATGCGTCTTTTTAAAAAGATGACTGCAGAAGAAAAGTCCATTGATATTTCTGGAATCGATTTTCAACTTGGAAATATGAATAATATTATCACCGCTGTTCAACAATATCAGGTTCTGGTACAAGAATATCACGAGAAAAACGAAGAGTATACTGCCTTTTGTAAAATGATTGAAAATGTAGAAAACGGGTATAAAAAATATAAAGATGTATTGACAGAAACCTCAAATATTTTAGGGAAATATTCACAATATAAACCGATTGAACACACATATATTCCTGTATATGAATCTGTAATAAGTGATTTATATAAGAAACAGCAGGAATTAAAAGAAGAAATGGATAAAATGATGGACGTCAAAAAAAGGGGGTATAAAGTCATTACTGCAGTCCACAATATTTGTAAAGAACAAGATGTGCATATGGCTGGTTTGAAGAATCCGTGCAATGTATGTATGACACGAGAAATCAATAGTTGCTTACCGTGTGGACATACCTTTTGCGACGGATGTATTTCCCAAACCGAGACCAGTATACGACAAAAAAAATGTTCTGTGTGTCGTGCGACGTATCAACGTCCCATTAAACTCTATTTGGATTAACACACCGCCGTGGATCCCTCCTCACGATTCGCATAAATACGCTGACGATACAAGGCACCAGATGACATGCATGTTTTCTCCGATGAAAGCATCGTGGCAAGCCGTTCACGCAGAATACGACCGTCGTTTGTACTGTAATACACGTACCGAATCTTAATGACAGGATCATTTCGCATCGCCAAAATACAATGATAACAGGGGCGTGAATTTCCCATACGCCCTGCCGTCTTACTCAAACGAATCACGCACGCATCGTAATACTTTGGGTGCTTATTATATACCTTCTTGGCTCGATGGAGGGCATTTGCCTCCGCATGAATACTAAACGGATACTTTTCGCTCTGACGAGGAATACTTTCGCCAACAATCAAACGCTCATACTTGAAATTAAAGATGGCACACATGTGATGTTTTTCACGTCCATAATTGTTCATGCTGTGCATACATGAACAAACGGATTCCATTTCTTGGTGATAATCTTCTTCATGTCCAGTGGGCGACCACTGCGGCGAAATACTCTGCTCCTTGTGCGTCAGCGTCATTTTTCTACAAGAAGAGTTTGGGGTTATACAGGATAACCACGAGAAACGGCTTCAATTTTTTTTGGAAAAAGGGTCTAAAACAATGGCGAATGTATTACAAGAGAATCATGGGCAGCGAGAATCCAAAAATAAACGTTGGCATTATTATTCACAGTAGTCATAGCTTCTTTAGTAATGGAGGGCCCAGTGTGGCATACTCCCTTGCCGAAATGTACGGTGCCATTGGTCAAAATGTTTGTTTTGTGAATTCGTGTGACAATAAAGCATGGTATGACGACTGCACGATGCTCAAGGATAAATTTCCAGTGGTATCCATCAAAGAGTTTTTACGGGAAGAAAACCCTCATGAAAAACTCGACGTGATTTTGGATATTGACGGATACGGAATGCCATCGGTGCGTCAAAAGATTGGAAAACACGTCGTTGTCATTTTGCGAAAAGCATCGGTTGTCCAAGAAATTGAATCGGTTGTCTATCCGTCCGCATTACCCCATCGCAGTTTTCAAGGGGTGTCCATGGTATGGATGTGGGATACATTTACCCCTCAAGATGTTCACGCCGTTGAATTATTGAGTCGTTGCCCTGTTGTCCAAATTCCGTATTTATGGTCACCTGCTGCAATCGAAGCACACCGAAATCAAATGGGATTTCCTGAATGGTTTGTTATGAATCAACACTATAAATCGGATGAAACAACCTTGTGGGAAGGACACATTGCCGAAACGAATAATAGTGTTACCAGTAACTGTACAATTCCAGTGGTCATTATGGCACACGCTGTACGTAACGAAAAGTTTCCCTGCAAAAAATACTATTTGCACAATGCAGAACATTTGAAGGAAAATGAATTCTTTACCAAAAACGTATTTGCCCATTGTCAAGCGGATGGGTTGGAAATTGCATATGCGGGTCGTCAGCGTTGTACTGATTGGCGAGTTCACAAAAAGTCCTTTGTGGTGACCCACGGACGATTTCTCCAAATGCGGTATTATTATTTAGATTTGGCCTGGAATGGTATCCCCTTTATTCACAATAATCCAACAATCAAAGCCATCGGTCACGGTTTGGAGCGTTTGTACTATGAAGAAAACAGTATTACAGGAGGTGCACAGGCCTTGAAAAATATGAATGAAGATTTTAAGAACAAGGAGGGGATTTTCAACCCAGAAAATATTGTGGCCATTCGCAAACATATTTTGGAAAATTATGGGATCAATGAACACCGTGCACGCATTTATTATGGACTCTTGCATCATGCACACAATATGAAAGCCGCTGTTATCGAAGAGGAGAAAAAACCATTGCCCTTGCAATTTACAATGCCATCGTATATGGCTGGTGGGTATGGATTGCTCGAAAAGGCCATTATGACGGGTGTTGTCGACCCATCCTTACAAAGTACAATTATTGTTTCCAAAGAAAAGGAAGAGAATGAATCAAAGGAGGAACTTACTGAAAAAGATGTATTTGCATCAATGAAATCCGGTCGTGGCATCCACGTCTGTTTTGCCGATATGTGGGCGGATTTTAATCCCTACTACAACTTTTTTACCTTGTTACTCGAAGAGGCAAATCGTCATTTGAAGGAAGAAGTGTATATTGTACCGTGTAAGGTCGAAGATGTACATTCGAAAAAGGTAAAACCGGATGTGGTCATATTTGGCCCCTTTGGTGAATCCTGGAAAACACTGGACGAATCTATTCCAAAAATCCATTATACGGGTGAAAATAGTGGTCCAGTTGTTCGCAACGATGTATTTTTGAACTTGGGCTACAAACAAATGGTGGGGGATGATACCAACTATATTCGTCTTCCCTTGTGGATGCTCGAAATTGATTGGTTTGGTGCCGATCCAGAAAAGATTGTCAATCCGAAACCATTGCACTTGGATACCGTATGCAATGGATACAATGATTTGATTGAAAAGAAGGACCGCTTTTGTGCATTTGTGGTGACCAACGGACGCAACCCCATTCGTAATGCATCCTTTCATTGGCTCAATGGGTACAAAAAGGTCGATAGTGCCGGTCGTCTGTATAACAACATTGGGGATGAAATATTTGCCGGACTCGGTGGGGGTGGAGGTGAACTCAAGAAGCACATCTTTTTACAAAAATACAAGTTCTGTTTATCGTTTGAAAATGAATCCTCGGAAGGATATACGACCGAAAAGATTCTTCACGCCAAGGCGGCAGGTTGTATTCCCATTTATTGGGGGGACCCTTTTGTCAACCGTGACTTTGACGGTGCTGGATTTCTCAATGCCCAACACATTACCAATGCCGATGATTTAATTGCACTGGTAAAATCCGTGGACGAAAATCCAGAATTGTACGAAAAAATGATGGCTGTTCCTGCATTGGACGAATACCGTCGTGATTTAGTACGCCGTCGTTTTAGTTATATGGTCGAAGTCATTTATAAAAAGCTCGGTGTGAAAACGGAAGGACTTCCACGCTTTTTGGGGGCGGTGTCCTGCGAAGAGGCGGCAGAATTACGTTCCTTGCGTGAAGTTAAAAATACCATTGAACCTACCGTGAAGGTACCTGCCGAAGAAAAACGGGTCTTGCGTGAGTTTGAAAAACCCTTGGAAAATATTGTCCTTGTCACCTATGCAACAAAAGACTTTTTACCCGCACTCTTACGATGGTTGGATGCAAATGTAACCATTACCAACCCACTGTCGCATCGTAGTATATTGGTGTATTTGGGCGACGATGTGACAGAAGATTCCTCTAAAGCAATTCAAGACGGGTATCCTCTTGTAAACTTTTGCCGTTTACCCAAACTAGACGTTCCTGGATTTGATGATATTTGGGCAGGAGGTCATTATGCATGGAAATTGTATATTTTACAAGACATTTCCAAAAATCCAGAATACAATGGCCGTGTTGTCTTATACAGTGACTCGGCAAGTATGTGGGTACGCATGCCCAATGAATTTATTGGTAAAGCCTTGGAAAAGGGTGTCTGTGTATTGGATGATGATGAGCAGAAGAATCGTTCTTGGTGTCATTCGGAATTTTGTGATGCATTGGGTGTTACGGAAGCTGAAAAAGACAAGGAGCAAATCTTGGCAGCAATTATGTGCTTTGTAGCCGGTCATCCAAATGCCGTCAAATTTTTCGACGAAGCATGGTCCTGGGGTCAACAACGCAAGGTCATTGTTGGGGCAAAATGGGAAGGATTTGATAGTCAAGGCAAACCCTATGGACATCGACATGATCAAAGTATTATGAGTATTTTATCGTTGCGACATGATGTGGGTCATCATCCACTCCGCCCCTTGTATTGTGATGAAAGTTTACGACGCACCTTTAAGAGCGGAGCATGTATTTACGTCCACCGCAATACCTTCAAGGTCCACGAACCGTTTTTGCCAAAGATTGACGAAGCCCACATTATTAATTTACCCCGTCGCAAGGATCGTATTACCCGTTTCAAGGAAAACCACGATGCATGGACAAAGAAGGTTTTGTTACGCTCGGCCGTTGATGGACGTGCTCTACAAATGACACCAGCCATTGCACGACTCTTTGCCCCCAACGATTTCCACTGGAAAAAGGCTATTTTGGGATGTGCTTTGAGTCATTTATCCTTGTGGGCGGAACTGGCCGGCGAAAAGGATCGCTCCATTGACAATTATTTGGTCTTGGAAGATGATGTCAAATTCCGTAAGGGATGGGAACATAAATGGAAGGAGGCTGCGGCCATGATTCCAGACGATTACGATATTTTATACTTGGGCGGTATTTTACCTCCGAATCGTGTTGCCTACGAAAGTGTCTTGGAAAAAGTCAATGACCATTGGAGCGTGGTAAAGGACAATCAAATCTTTGGACAAAAGATTCCCAATTCTTACTTTCATTACTGCAATTACTCGTACGTGATTCGTAAACGTGCAGCCCAAAAAATCTTGGATCGTATTCAGAGTCGCCAAGGCTACTTTACAAGTGCAGACCATATGATTTGCAACCAAATTGATATGCTCAAAATGTATGCATTGACACCCTTGGTGGCCGGTTGTTACCAAGATGATGATCCCAAATACGCCACCAGTCAATTCAATAATTATGGACGGGTCGACAACTTTGACAGCGATTTATGGAATAACGACGAACGGTTTAGTGTCGAAGATTTACAAGGGTGCGGCGAATTACCTGCCGAATTGAATATTCGTAAAGCGTTAGGGGATGCCTATGCAACAAAGGTTGTTGAAAAGACGGTGGAAAAAAAACCAGAAGTTGCATTGGCCATGGAAACCATTGCACAACCACAGTTTCTTGTAGTTGGTCCCCATAAAGGAACAACGACAGATATGATGGAACATAAATGGCTTCAATATTTAATGAAACCTTTAGGAAAATCCCATGAAAATAATCCAGTGGTCAATTATGGTAGTTTTTTCAATATTACACATGTGGAAATGGACCATACACCCTATGACAACGCACCTGTATTTTGTGTCCAACGCCCCCATGTCGAAATTTATCGAATTGTCTTTGACAATTACGAAAAAGCTGGAAAAGATTATTATGTCATCCACTTTTCAGATGAGTTTGGCAGCGACGATTTGCGTTGGTATAAAAATAAACACTGTAAAGGCATTGTTCGATTCTACAATCGCTCGGACATTCCTGCCGAAGCAAAAGAAAAGGTCACTGTTATTCCATTAGGGTATAATAAACATACAGAATCTGCTATTGAAGCACCTTGGATGGAAACCCCTGGAATTCCCTATCGTCGTAACGTATGGTCCTTCCACGGCACCAAATGGTTTGGTCGTGAAGATAAACTCCGTATTTTACAAAATATTCAGCCCCACAACGTATCCTTTTATCAGGAATGGAAGGACCCTAAACAATTGAATGAAACCGAATACGTGGGTGTTTTACTCAACAGTATTTTTGTACCATGCCCACGTGGAAATAATTATGAATCCTTCCGAATTTATGAAGCCCTTGAACACGGTGCAATTCCCTTGTGTATTTCAGAAGAAAATTCCAGCAACTTTTTTGAATATATGAACGGTAAATTACCCTTACTCCAAATTCCTTCTTGGAGTCATTGTGCTGGTGTCATGGACTATTTTATGAAGCCTGAAAACGCCGGTGCATTGGAAGCATACCGCACGGATTTACTCATGGCATGGTCCAAGCTCAAACAAGAATTGTGTGGCAGTTTCCAAAAAACTCTGGCTCTTCCACGAAATCATTTGACTAAAAAATTGGAATAAATGAAACGGATTGTATTGTAGTTTGTTTCGATGGAATATTATACCACGGCGGCACAAGAGAAAGCATTGGATGAAAAGTATCTTTCTCTCATTAAAGAAAAGGAACTGGATTTGAAACAAGAAATGTTGCGAACAAAGAAAATCCAAAAGTTTACCGCTTATGCATTGGTAAATATGCCCTTACGAGTCTTTCATATACACGACGGAAACGCATACTTGAATACAATCGAACCGAAAAATATTTGTCCTCAAGAACCAATGCGTGATGGAGGAATTTATAAATTGGATGGCGATTATAAAACCAGAATTGATACATTTCTACAAAAACATCCAAACTATAGTGTTGTCTTTTCACCGTCTGGAAAATATGGACCCACCGCCGATTATTGCGGAAAACAATACGAAATGCCGGCATATTTGGAAGCAAATGGAGAACGTTTGGTCGTGGACGACGATGGAAAATATTGTATTGGGGTTGCATAATATTGACATAAAGAATTATGTATATATTATGTAGAATCAAATGCCACTTGACCTTGCCCCTGGGGAAACTGTGTTATTTACTGCAAAGCTCAAGTACAATCGTTGGGAACGCTTTCGGTGCGTAAATTGTTCCTTGCTTTGTGTTCGTTCCTACCTTGGGATTCCTTTTTTACCGTTTTATGCATTGTTTGGTGGATCGTGTCGTCGCAGTGAAGCCGAGTCATTTGAACTTGTATTGACCAATCAAAATATTCATTTTAGTCAAAAGATTTATTCCATGGGAATTTGTTGTCAAAACACAGAAAGCAAAATTATTCCCTTGGATAAAATTCAAGATATTGTACTCGTATCAAATTGCTGTGGAGATACATGTGGGTATGTTGATAAAGCAGGAGATATATACCAACTCCATTTTCAAACAGCAGGTCAAGGAACCCCCATTCCAGAATTAAGTATTTTTTGTATTGAAAATCCACGTGAATTTAAACGTGCGGTGTTGGATGCAAAACAAAAAGTCACCATGCAAGTATCGAATGTAGGGCACGGAAAGCACGATTCAGTCGAAAATCCAACGGTCGTTATGAATCAAGAACAACAGGCACGTCTTCTTCGTGTCCTAGAACAATTCGAATCCCAGATGCCAAAGAATGTGGAAAAAAATGGTGATGAATTGAAAAATCCTCTACTTGTGTAATTTCCAAAAGGGAAGGCAGCACGAAGTGATGGAAGGGTCTGGAGACGGTGGAATGGCGGTTGAGAGTGGTCGTTTTTGTAGAGCAAACCACTCTTGAATAGTATACGAATCCCCCATAGATAAATTACAACGACTGCACAAGGGAATCAAGTTTTCCACATTCGTGGGACCCCCTTGCGATTCTGGAATATTGTGTCCACAATGAAAGTCAAAAACATTCATGGGATTTTCACACCAGGGAGTCGAACACTTTGTTTCAAATACTTTTCCTGCTTTTTGAATCCAAACTTGCTCACGCAGTGCTTTGCGAATTGGTGACTTCTTTTTTTTATTGGGTTTTGTGTCTGTGGGTGGATGAAGATTGTGTGCCGAAAACAAGGATTTTATACGAAAGGATTTGGGACGTGGCTCCATGCATACATTTATATTGTAGTTTGTAAAAATTCTTTAGACCCGATGCCTGCAAACAAAAAAGGTCTAAAGATGATTGGCGATGAATGATAGATTCCATGAACAATTTACCTGCATACCTACGTCCCCTCCAAGAATCCTTTGGAACCAGCGTACTCGGAACATCATCTTCCAACGTTTCTTCCCCTGTCAACTTTAGCAATATGCTGGCCGCCGAAGCATCCAAATCCGGTTTGTTTGGAAAAGTAGACACGGTCGCACCTTCGGATAAATTTCGGTTTCTTATGGTGAGTACCCATTGCCATCAATATACAGGTTATTCCAAAGTATCCTACGGATTTGTACGTGAACTTGCCAAACACGACTTTTTATCCGTCACCCATTTTGGATTTCAAAAACAACCGGTGGTTCCTCCCATGTATCGTCCCTACCCACCCAATATTAAAGTTGTTGACGCAGCCGCCCTCGAAAAGCCTACTCCTGGAGGACCACCTCCCCAAGGGTTTGGATACAACGCTTTACCGGATGTCATTCGCAAAGAGAAACCTCACGTTGTTTTGATTTATAATGATATGGGGGTTGTTACTCGTTTCTTGGAAGAAATTCGCAAGAGCGGTATTCCACGGGATTTTAAAGTATGGATTTACATTGACCAAGTGTACAATACCCAAATGCAAGCCTTTATTGATGTAATTAATCGTGATGCCGACCGTGTCTTTGCATTTACCAATTATTGGAAGAAATGTATTAAAGATCAAGGTGTGATTCGCCCCATTGATGTACTCGGTCACGGATTTGAAAACGATGTATTTAAACCCATGGGTCGCAGCGAAGCCCGTAAAAAGGCAAATATCCCAGAAGAGCCCTTTGTCATTGTAAATTTGAATCGAAACCAACCACGTAAACGGTACGATATTTTAATGATGGCCTTTGCCGAACTCGTGGTGAAATATCCTACCAAACCGATTTTCTTACTGTGCGTATGTGATAAGGGGGAAAAGGGGGGTTGGTGGCTCTACGAAATTTATCAACGAGAACTCAAAATGCGTGGGGTCAATCCAGAACAATTTATGCAGCGTTTACTCTTGTCGAGTCAAGAAATGAATTATCGTGATGAAGATATTAATGTCTTTTACAACTTGGCCGATATTGGTATTAATACTGCGGATGGTGAAGGATGGGGTCTCTGTAATTTTGAACAAATGGGGGTTGGTATTCCACAAGTGGTTCCCGAAATTGGTGGCTTCAAGGAATTTTGTAATGCGGAAAACAGTATGCTCGTTAAGCCTAAATACCGTTTCCATTTGCCCATTGTTCACAGTCCCGTTGGCGGTGAAGCCGAAGCAGTCGACCCCCACGATGTATGTTTGGCCATTGAGGAATATTTAATGGATAGCAGTAAACGTGAAGCCCATGGGAAAAAGGCACGTGAAACGGTCTTGGGATATACTTGGGAACGTGCCACCCAATCCTTGATTCGTCGACTCAAACAAGAAAAGGAAGATTTTGAAGAAGAAAATAAAGATGCAAAGTAGGAACATGGGTAAAACACAACGACGATCAAACGGGGGTGGATTGTTTGGGAATTTGTTTACAAAAAAGGCTCCAATATTAACATCCAAGAATAAAAAACGTCAGGAGTTTAATCAACAATACAATGTCAATCTTCCACAAGAAATTAATGATGCAAAAACGTATTTTTATAATACAATGGGAACGAATATAAATTACAATGCAATGAAGAAAAAGAATCCAAATATTATACCACAAACTGTAAATAGTATCATGAATGATTATTTTAAATTGTATAAACCGAATCTACCAAATAAAAAACGACAATCCATTACAAATACGTTAAAATATCGTATAAGTACAAATAATTCTCGTTCACGGTCCAGTTCACGCACAAGCGATCCTGGGTCTGTTGATTCAAATTTCACAGGAATCAATAATAATGATGAACTTGTACCCGTAGTAGAAAATCTTCCAAAAATTACATCTACCACATTATTTCCTGGTCCTCGCATTCCTGCACCGAGTTTTGCAAAAAAAACATTTGCACCAACAGCAACACGAAGAGCAGCACAAGTTGTAAAAGTAAATAATCCACATATCGAAACCGTAAAAATTGTAAATGGCCCAAAAATCAAAACCGCACGCATTTTACAAACACGGCGAAACCGTAACAAGAAACCATTACAAATTGCAAACCCGTCGCTTTCCCTCCAACAAAATAATGTTTCGAACTATACACCAAATTATTGAAAAAATATAAAATTGAAACAATTTCTCGTATGATTGTTATTATAGAATCATAGAAGAAAAATGGAACATCAAGATTGGACCCCTGTTGTCATTCACAAGCGGAATAATGGCGGATCTTCGTCAAATGGTGGATCTGGTGTGCACGAAGCCGGCATTGTCGAAAAGAAGGGTATCACAAAGACAATTGGAGCCAATCAGTACAAACTCGAAAACAGTGATTTGCCCGTATTGAAAAAGTTGTCCAATGAATCGATTCAAAATATTATTCAGCTCCGACTGGCCAAGAGCTGGAATCAAGCCCAACTTAATCAGGAATGCCGATTTCCTGTCAACACGATTCGTGAAATTGAAGCTCGTCGTGTTGTTCCCAACATTCAGCAACTCAATATTCTCAATAAGGTTCTCAAAACAGGGTTGACCTACGAAAAGTAAAATTGATATTTGGGTTGGCTTTTTTTATGATAGACAAAAGAGAAGCATGGAAGACTCGGACTTTTGTACCTTTTATCAGCTTGCGGTGGGGTACAAGGAAGATGAAAAAAGTACCATCTATGTACATTTTATCATGGATGATACCATTGTATACCATAAATTTCCTACCTGGACAGAAGACGACTGCAGTACAATCTCGGACTCGGACTCGGACAGTACATACGAAGATGAAATTCCTGCACCGTCCATTCCGTGCTATTTCCACTATAGTGCACGCATTGATTGTCCGAAATGTATTACATCCTATACCGGTTTGCAACAAGATAAATATATTACTTCCAAACTAAATGATTATGAAACTATAACCTTGTACCAAAAGAATGCATGGCTATGTGAACCTTCAGAAGTCGAAACATACACTGCCTTTTTAAAGGAAAGGAAGATTCCCTTGGAAAAGATTTGTTTTGTGGAAAAGTCAGGGGATTATAAATTGGCATAAAGCGTTGTTGGAAAAGAAATAGAAGGAATCATGAGTCACGACCTTTTTACCTTTTACATGTTGTGTATTGAATACAAACAAGATGGTGAATTTCACAAGACCTTTTTTCATTTAGATGAAACGAAAGAAGGGCATAATTGGAGTCGAGAAATCTATGAAGAAGAGGATGAAGAATTAAAAGACGAGTTGAAAAAGGAATACTTGTCGTCCATTCTTGCAAATTATCGTCCTGAAATCTTGTACCAAAATGACCGGTGGACAACATCCTCGGTTTTCAATATTTCAAAGTATGTACATATTATACGTGATTTGAAACAAATTAATTTCGATACGGTAACCCATATCTGGAAGATGCCTGAATACAAGATCTATCGCTAATCCATGGCAACCCGCATATATCCAGATCCATTGTGATTGGCATCATAGGTAATATATCCAATTGAAAGTACAATGAGAATGGGACCGAGAACGATTCCTGTAGTTCCTGCAAACCCAATCATGGCTGCACTTCCCAGCAGAATTCCTCCAACGGAAAGATATTTATAAAAGGTGGATCGGTTCATACTATAATGTTTCCTTGCGTTAAAGGTTTATATTTGTTTTATTGTCGTAAAATAAATATGAAGATTGCACTTGTGTTTCGTGGGGAAAATGTAAGAACCCAGAAAGAAGGTCGAAACGATTGTAACGCATTGATGTGTATCGATAATTGGAAGACAACTTTATTAGATGACTTGCGTGAAAAAGGACATTTGGTTGATGTATTTTTTATTACATACGAATCTGAAATAATCGAATCCTTGCGTAACAGCGTCGTACAACCCAAGGAAATTTTGCTGCATCCCAAAATATCCCAGACCGAAAACTTTAAAAATGTAGTTGCATTTATGGACAAAAAAAAAGGATTGTATGATCGTTTTGTGATTTTACGTTGTGATTTTGCATACCGTTACAAAATTACCGATTGGCCAAAATGGAAATCCGGTGGAATTATTTTGGTGAATAAAGATTTTACGTGGCCAAGCACACGATTATACAGCGATATCATGTTTCTTGTAGATTCGTACATGCTTTTGGATTTTAAAATCGCCTTTCACAATGATAAATATCGCAATACACTCCACCATATTGGACGATATTTAGAATACAGTAAAACGCCTTTTTCTGTCATGTATGACAAACCGTATTTATTTTCAAATCATCCTTTACACGCACTTGTGTCTGTGGAAGGACTCCCTAATCTCGAACATCCCCATGTACCAGATTCGGTAGTTTGATAAAAAATATTTTGAAATAGTCTTTTCTTATGCTTCAAATTGGGCAATAAAGTCGGCAACATCTGACGGTTGACTTTGGGTGGCATCATAATTGTTGTAGGACAGTACTGGAATCTTGTTTTCCTGCCCAAAGAGCCATCGCTTTTGATAGGATTCGAGATTATTGAGATATTCGAGCGGAATATGTTCTTCTCCTTTGCGTCCACGATTCAGAATTCGTGATGCACAAATTTGTGGCGGAGTTCCGAGATACACAATTCCTGAAAGAGGAGTCGAAGTTTCTTTGGCAAAGTTATACCACATTTTATAAAGGTCCCATTCCAGCAAATCCATTTTGCCGTCGTCATACAACATTTTTGCAAATACATGGTAATCCGTTTCCAAACACCGTTCGGTGACAAATACATTTTGCAAGGCAACTTCTGGATTCATGGCACATTCCTTTCGCCACGATTCAATACATTTCTGAATATTTAGTGCACGACTCAAAATAGCACAGTTTTGAAAAGTATAGGAATAACGTTCTTGGTCTTTATAAAAGAGTTCCAAGAGATTTTCCCCTTGATTATTTTTCAGTGCAAGCCATGTACCTACCGGTTCATCAATAAAGTGCCATGTTGGGTGCTGCTTTTTTAAGATTTCAATTAAAGTGCTCTTTCCTGCACCAATATCGCCTTCAATCGAAATGAGAATTGGACGGGGTGATTCCATTTTGTTATGCTTGTCTGGATAAATTTTTTTGATTCAATTTTACGTGACGGTTGTTACAGAAATCGTAACAGAATCAAGTACAATGCACTGATACCAACCACTTTATATACAAGATTGGCCATGGTGCCGACTCCAAAAATACTCTTGACGGCATCTTGTTGAAAGAATCCAACGAGACCCCAATTGAGAGCACCGACGAGGACAAAGAATTGGGCAACAAGATGAAGAATGGTTAGGACTTTCATTTCTATTTAGGAATTGGAAAGAATTGCCAGTACATTATCGTGCGGGTTGGGGGTTCCTGGAAGATTATAAATCATAAACGGTTTGCCAAATTGGGTAAGGGACGCTTGAAACCGATGTAAATCCTTTTGTAAGATATCTTCAATCACATAAATTCCATTGGGTTTCAGTTTATGAAAGGAATTGTACAAAAAACACATGTTGGCATCGTGTTCATGCAACCCATCGTCAATCAAAATATCAAACTGTTGCGGAAAAAGATTCCATAATTGGGAAATTGCAGTTGGATTGGTTTGGTCAACATATGCGGTCTGAATTCGTGGAGTTTGAAATAAAACACCGTCGTCAATATCTGCACCATAAATCTTTGCATTGGGAAAATATTCCGCCCAGCCACGAAGCGACGCCCCTGGTTTTCCTTCGGTACCCATATGGGATGGAAAGTTGGTATTGTTGGTACCGAGACCCAATTCAAATAAATGGAGGGGATTGTACCGCATGGATTCAAAAAATGTGTGATAGAGTTTCGTGTAATTGTGCCATGTATTGTTTCCTTTATCACTGCCGTGACGGGTCATAATGGCACATAGTTCGGTGTCTTTTTTTGGGTCAAACTGAATTTGTTGAGGTGGAAAGTTCATAGGAAATTGTACTACAATACTATATGAACAATTTTTAAGCAATCATTAATTCGATGTGTGTCGACGACGAGTGGTGCGGTATTTTTGTCGAGTACCACCCCCTGGTGCCTTTTTCACACTCTTTTTCGGAACTGCGGCAACAAGTTCGGTCATATCTTTCGTTAAAAGCTGTTTTCGCTTCATACGATGGACAAAGGATGTGGTTGAAGTTGCAGGAAAAATTTCACTCGTCAAGACTGGAAATAAATATTCTGGATTGGCCCATTGCAATTGGTCTCCCTTTCCATGTAAAAAGGTTCGTATCTTCTTTTGAAAATTATATGAAAATTGAAACATATCTGGTGCATTTAATTTCGTCGGGTCATTTTTCCGTGGAAAATAGAAATTTTTCTGAAGTTTTCCTCTTTTTCGAAACAAGGATAGTTTAAACAAGAGATTATTGACAAGATTTTCAGAGGATGCGTCAAAATATAAATCTTTATATACACTGTATGACGACAATAAGAGTTGAATGACATCCTTTTCGTACATGTAGGAATGTTCATTGTCCCATCCACATTCTTTTGTAAAGAGTTTAAAATGGTCACCCTCCTTTGTCTGAAAATACATGGACGAGTATCCAAAATCAATAAACCGTAACCGATTGTTTGTATCATACATGAGATTGTTTAACTTTGCATCACAATGATTATAATAAATCTTGGCATCATGGATTCCTTTGACTAAAAATAAAAAGTCCGTAAAGATTTTTACAAAATCATTGGTTGTTTCCAATATTGTTTCCGCAAGAGTATTGAGTTTTGTGCATTCGAGAATAAACATGATCGTATTTTCTTCTTGATACGATGTTTCATTTCCATCCACCAAATACAAATTGGTACATAAGGGGGCTGCAGGTACTTTGACAGTGTGCGATTTTCCATCAGCACTTTGATATGTGTACGGATACGAAACCTTGTTGAGAATATTTGTGATGGCAATTTCATTAATGATGGATTCAAAGTTGTCGTTAATGTTTTCATCATTTTTTACCTTTATGATTTTGTAAATCGTATTGGTAGCTTTATCTTGGAGTACAAATCCAAACGCCCCCTGACCGAGTACCTTTGCGTTAACAACCTTTGTGGTGCGACCATACTCCAAATAAATTACGAGTTCTTCGATTTTTCCACTCGTTGACACGACTTCATCCATTAATTGTGCACGTTTATACTTGTCAATGTATAAAGAATAGTCAATGGGGTCGGTGGTTTTCCCCGTATACTTTTCGTATAACATTGTTGAAAATTCATCATTATTGAATGGCATATTAATGGCTTGTAAAATGTCTTCCCGCTTCAAGGCGGATTTTTCAAACGCCATAATCCCTATTTGGAAGAAGGATTGTATTTTACGGGACTGCGTTTGCATGTTTTTGCAAACCACTGGGATGCTTTTTTCGAATGCTGTTTGGCGGCAGCAACCAAGTCGGCATCCGCCGTATAATGTGTCTTTCCACATAGTAAGTATGAACTGACCCGTGGGTATGACCATGCTTGTTGGGACATTCCAGGACGATGTCCAGTTCTCCATGCCGCCATGCCACGATTATAGACTTCTTGCAAGTACTTTACAGGAACACCGGTGACTTGAGAACGTTCTTGGAGAGTTTTCGCATCGGGAAATAATTTATCCCATTGTTCGGTATAGGAAGATTTCTTCTTTGTTTTGAAGGTTGTATTCGTTTTAAAGGGTGTGTATGCCTTTGGATTTTTCCAGTCATACTTGCTGTGTTGCTCAATTTCACGTTTGCGTTGCAACTTTTCTTTGCGGGTCTTGAGACCACGATAATATTTGGGAGGCCAGAACAGGCGGTCTTTTTTTCGTGTATGACGCACCATAATCTCTACTCTACATAGAACGAAAAATGAGTTGCAATGCAAATACTTGTGGACCTTTACCCCCCATGAGTGGCGGAGGTTGTGGATGTAATCGCCCCGCACCAGTACCGTATATGGGTATGGGTGGTCTTTATAAACCAACCCGCAAAAATATGAATTTATTTCGTGCCTATAAACGTGGCAAATCGATTGGGTTTACTGCACGATCCAGTTTACGAGCCAAGGGAATCTTGCCCCGCAATAGTCGCAAACACCGTGGGAAATATGTTTTGGGACCCAAATACAGCGGTACAAGAAAAAATATGGTGTTGAAGAAGCCATCTTACAAATTATAAATTATTTGTTTGATTCCTTTGTAGAATTATTTGCCTTTTCATTACACCGTGTCTTTACCAATTCTGCGTAATGTTTACAATGTTGTACGATTGGAATACCCGTATGGTCAATCATTTCACGGACACAAAGGTCATAAACAATATGACGCACCTCTGTACATAATTCATGCTGAAACTCCATTTTATCGTATCTATAAAAACAGTATGATTATAGAGTTCAATTTTTGGCTCTTTTTGTAGACTACTTTTCCACATTCTTTGCATTATCAATCACCTTTTCAAAACATCGGACTTTTAGCATATCGGCATAATATGCACAATAGTGAAGGTTCTGGGTAAAGATGATGGGAAGACCTGTATGGTCCTTTACGGCCTTCACACAAATATCATACGCCATATTTCGTGCATCCTTGCATAATTCTGTCTGAATTTTAATAATATCCTTTGAATCCATTATAGTTTATAGAATCTACTTGTGTACATTGTATAAACTTGATTCAATTTTTGGAATTGTTATAAATTGGGGTTTATGCAAAAACTTTGCGATAGATGGCCCACCCACGGTCTTCTGCAGAAACTTGTTCAATAAACTTGATTTTGTTTTCGTCCGTCAGTTGGTCAAGTGCTTGATACACTCCTTCCTTTCCATAGGCGTCACACACGTCATCCACCATAACAAACGTTTCTTCATGACAATAGGGTAGAATATTTTGAATGTCCAAGAGGGGATACGGTTCTTGATGATTTCCATCCACAAAAATCAAATCGTATTTTTCGGTGGTTGGAATTTGCGGTACTACCATCAGACTGTTTCCTTTTAATAACGTATGCCGTCCTGGAAATTGTGTATCAAGAATTGCTTTACACTTTTCAACATAATCATGGCTGCAAATATCGACCGAGGTCACACGAATGTCTGGACGAACGGATAAAAAAGTGGCGGCACTAATTCCCATATTCATCCCAATTTCAAGAATATTTTTTATATTGGGGTATCCGTGAATCAAGTCATAATCATATTCAATTTGGGCTTGAATTGAAGACCCTTCTGATTTGTTTTCATAGTCTTTGACTTTTTCTAAATATTTCATAACCGATGTGTGAAATGCTTTATAGTTTTCGTCCGCTTCTTCATATTCCGAAACTTCCGTCATGTTTTTATCTTCCATACTTTATATAAAATATAAACATGTCTATTCTTTATATTACCAAATAATCCGCCCTTCTCGCATTGCACGAACACGCCCTTCGTACCATCGTATATCGTCGTAGGACAAGGGTTTTTCATATCGTGGGACACCGTATTTTTCGTCACGAATTCGCTCCCATTCTGCTTCACTGTGCGGATTTTCAATGGGAAGACGATTGCTTCGCAAGGCACGTTCTTCGTCAAGACGTGGATTACATGTACATCCCTTTGGTAAAGGATATTTGAGGATCGTGTATAAATACGGAACGTAGATCTCGTGGTCAAAATAGGGCATTTGGAAACGTCGATTTCGAAACCACTTGATGAGCGACAAGGGGACCTGAATTGCATCGTACGAATAAAGAATCAATAACCCTGAAAAGACTTCTAAAAATACGTGGAGCAATTGAATACCACATTCTTCCTCAATATAGGTACAGAGTCCATCCATAATATGCGGTTGTCCTACATCCATAAGTTTTTCTAAAAATAAATTATCCTTCCATGCTTCTTGCAATTGAGAAAACCCCAAATCATTTATATAGGGCTTTTTAGCAAGAATCCAAGTGGGGTGGTCACGCTGAAGTGCCTGTAATGTGCGTATAATTTCTTTTTTTTCATCTTCCATATCATTCTTTTACAGTATAATTTGGATCAATGGTGATTACCTTATCTATAGTATCGTCGGATGAGTTTAAGTTGTTTGTTTCAGTGGACACAGAGTTTGAACTTGACGGTGGTTCTGGTTTTTTTCCTCCTTCAAATGGAAGAGGAGGAAATTTCCATTCTTTCGTACGAAACCATTGAATAATGGATTTTGAAAAGGGCTTGTCCTCGCAATCTTTTCGATACAAGAGATAAATGACATTTTGTAGAATGACAGGTAATAATCGATTGGCTTTTTGTGCACATCCTTCTTGAAAGGTGTCCATATCTGATTCCGTGCCATGAATAAGAAGTTGTCGAGTATCGTCGCTATTTTCCAACGTGTCACGCACATAATTTAAAAGGTCAATGGACGGATATAAAAACATTTCTGGATCCCAGTCTGATTTTTCACGAATAAATGCTGCAAAGCGGTCGTAGGCTTCTTGGTATTGGGGCAATGCCATAATGTCTACCATGATACAATGATTTGGTTTTAGACCTCCAGAAAAATTGATTTGTTTTTGTTGGTTTTTTTGGTATACAAGATTTGAAATTGTTGAAAGAATGAATCATTCTAATCAATGCAATTGTTACGAGTGTAATTACACCCATAATATTTGGTCTTCCAACCAACCCCAGAATCGCAACTGGAATAATACATGGGACGATGCTCCTCCCCCCCAGCCTCCCATGCAACGTCGCAAGTCGTTCAGTAATCAAAGCGTAGGAGGTCAAAGCAATCGAGGGGGTGGAACTGCTCCACGCCGCCGCAATAGTGTCGTATATGTGGATACCAATCGGATTCGCAACGAAATCCAGGAATCGATTGAACGTACCATTGAAGAACGTATGTCCCGTCAAGTGGAAGAACGAGTGTCTCGTCGTGTGCAAGAAGAAGTCGAAGAACGAGTATCTCGCCGTATGCAACAAGAAGTCGAACAAGAAGTGTCTCAACGAGTGAATGAACAAGTACAAAATACCCTCTATCCCTTTGTACAAGGGTTTCAACCGTTCTTTCAAGCATTCAATGCCATGATGCCCCAATACCAAGTCCAAATGCCTGAATGTTATATTAAAGATGCCTATGGAAATGATGTCTATATTCCTTCCCAGGGGGTGACTGTGTATGGTTTTCAGGCAAATTACTTGCAGCAGCCACAAATGGGGGACGGAAATGGAATGGCACGTTCATAAAAAAAGGATATTTTTTATACGACTAGTAGAAAAATATGAGTTTATGGGGTACTCGACCTGTTCGTGTCAATAATTTTTCCACCGATAACGCCGCATCTTTTAATATGGATTCCTCCTTTCAAATGATTCCTGTGGAAGAACCCGTAAAACCACCACCAGAACCCGAAAAAAAGATGGAGCATATTGAATTGCCCAAACCCAAACCCTTACTTAATCTGGAAATCTTACAATCGATTATGCCACCAGGTGTAATCAAACGAAACGCACACTTGGTGAATTTAATTCTAAAAAAATAGTAAGGATGGACGACCCCATTAATTACGGCGATACCATTGATGAAACCATTCGTACACGGTCTGGATACCCTGCACGTGACGTTCTCAAGAATTTCAAACAATATTTGGAACAACCTGGAGCCGAAGCATCCGCAAAATGTTTGCACTATAGTGCAGATTTAATTACGAGTGGATGCATGGACGTATGGCAAAAAGTCTTATGGGATTATGCATTTGATCATGTATCGATGACCAACGTTCGCATCTTCTTGTTTTTGAAACAACAATTTGACGCACTCCAGTCGAGTTTTAGTTTATTGCCGTCCGAAGATTTTTACAAACGCCCTGAAAACCAGAAAATTGTGGGCACGTGTGTTCTCATTATTCGTTCTATTCCACGTCGACCCCCCTTGAAAATGCCACGGGTTGGCCCTGAAACCCATAGCGATATGTGGCTCGATGGTGCCCTCAATCACGATTTTCATCACGATGCCGTGTTGCGTACATTTAAACCCGCCCACGATGCTCCGATCCTTCGCAAAATTGGGGAGGAATTTATTCAGGCATGCAAAGACGGTGCTACCGAACGTGCCCTATTCTGGATGAAATGGGTGTTTGATGAAGAGCAATTGTTGAAGCGGGAACAACAAGCATCCTTGAGTACCTTTGAACGAGGTCCCAGTACTTGGAATAAACAACGCAACCATGGAAGCTTTTTTATTGCATCCTTGTTATTGGAAATGTATAAGGAATTGTCACGAAATCGTGTCATACGAATGGACGAAGAATTTAAAGCCCTGTTTCTCTTGTATTTTCATCCGTACAAACCGTTTAGTCAAAAACGCCGATCGGATTTATTGGCACTTATGATTCAGATTGTGTGTGAAGTGCCCCGTTGGAAGGTACCGGCGTGTCCTGAATTAATTAGTGACCCGGTGAAATTTAATCGAGCTTTGGGACATATTCATACCTTTTTCCAAGAAGTGTTGGCATACGACGCCCCCAGTGGAAATGTGACGAAAGAAGTGAA
>JACCDP010127037.1_pt1 | contig 21444 bp, 16 predicted proteins | sample 7445841 | NCBI WGS metagenome assembly JACCDP01 (sample SAMN15323441, study PRJNA562643) | freshwater metagenome | isolation source: river surface water | place: USA:Blue River Watershed | collected 2017-08-17
CTTATTACGTGAGATGATTGAAGCAGGTATCATGAAATATGGTGATGCATTCAAGCATAGCATGGAAGAAGGTGGATGGGATTTAAGCAAAGTGAGCTTAGAAGAATTAAAAGAATCAAAAGCAACATTCGTATTTGGTCAAATGAACGAACCTCCAGGAGCACGTGCGCGTGTGGCATTGAGTGGTTTGACAATTGCAGAATATTTCCGTGATGGAGATGGAACAGGAAAAGGAAAGGATATCTTATTCTTCGTAGATAATATCTTCCGTTTTACCCAAGCAGGTTCAGAGGTGTCGGCTTTATTAGGTCGTATGCCATCTGCGGTAGGTTACCAACCAACATTGGCAACTGAGATGGGATTGATGCAAGAGCGTATCACTTCAACTAAGAATGGTTCAATTACTTCGGTACAGGCGGTGTATGTTCCTGCGGATGACTTAACAGATCCGGCTCCAGCAACTACTTTTGCGCACTTAGATGCGACAACTGTATTGTCTCGTAAGATTGCCGATTTAGGTATCTATCCTGCGGTGGATCCATTGGATTCAACTTCAAGAATCTTAACAAAAGCAATTGTTGGTGATGCACACTACGATACTGCACAGAAAGTAAAAATGATCTTACAACGTTATAAGGAATTACAAGATATCATCGCCATCTTAGGTATGGATGAATTAAGTGATGAAGATAAATTAGTGGTATCACGTGCACGTCGTGTTCAACGTTTCTTATCTCAACCTTTCCACGTTGCGGAACAATTTACAGGCTTGAAAGGTGTGTTCGTTTCTATCGAAGATACTATTAGAGGTTTCAATGCAATTATGGATGGTCAAGTAGATGAGTATCCAGAAGCAGCATTCAACTTAGTAGGTACTTTAGAAGATGCAATTGAGAAAGGTAAGAAAATGATGGCTCAAGCATAATCAATTAAAATTCCGTTCATGTTATTAGAAATATTGACACCAGAGAAGAAATTATTTAGTGGAAATGTACAAGGTGTACAATTACCTGGTGTAGATGGTTTATTTGAAATCTTAGATAAGCACGCTCCATTGGTGAGTGCATTAGGAATCGGCAATGTGAAAGTCTTACAAAAAGGCGCAGCAGCTGAATCTTATGCAATACAAGGCGGATTTGTAGAAGTGATTGACAATAAAGCAACTGTACTAGTAGAAGGTGTTTTATAACGCTTACTCATAATAACAAAAAATTATCAACTATCCGAATCCCTCTCGAACTATCGAGAGGGATTTTTTTATATATTCACATAGTCAAATTTTGCAAGATTGTACTAGTTAGAATATGAAAAAAACATTCCCTTTTTTATTTACATTAATTGGATTATCTATCCTGGGGATCTTGTTTATTCAAATCACTTGGTTGCAGGGCTTATTTTTATTACAAAAAAACCAATTGGTTGAAAAAGTAAATCAAGCGGGTGTGATTGTCTCTTCTGAATTAGGAAAAAAATTAAACGGAGGACTAGCGTTTCATTTCCCAAAAAAATCTTTGAGTTTATCAGGAGGGGGGCATTCCCATAGTTTCGAAGAAGCCACTTTGTCGGATATGTATACCACGCAGGATCTGGATAAAAGATTAAGAGCAGCCATGGCAAAATATGGATTGCAAGACCTGATGTATGAGTTTGCATTACAAGACAAAAACGGGAATATAGAAATTAAGAGCAAAAAATTTGAAGATGTATTTGTGGACGAATTGAATATGGTGCAAACTAGGGTATCTATTATTCCTCAAGAGATATTAGAAACGACTGGGCCTTTTGAAACATTGATCATTATTGTCCCTAATGTTAATTCCTATTTATTTAAAACTTTACAGTGGGTTGTTTTTGGCGCTGCATTATTTATCATTATTGTATTGGCGGCATTTATTATTACAATTAGGTCCTTGATCAAACAAAAAAAACTGAGTGAAATTAAGAGTGATTTTATTAATAACATGACCCATGAGCTTAAGACACCATTGGCAACTATTTCACTTGCTGTGGATGCGCTTAAATCCACTAAGGTACAATCGGATGCGGGCGCTGTAGATTACTTTAGCTCAATCATTAAAGAGGAAAACACCCGTATGAACAAGCATGTAGAAACCATTTTACAAGCTGCACATTTAGAGAAAAAAGAAAATGAACTCAATAGACAATTAGTGAATATCAATGACCTTATTCAAGGTGTCATTGATAGTTTTAAATTACAATTAGATGCAAAGCCTTCAGCGGTTCATACTCAACTAGAAGCAAAGCCTTCTGAAATTTGGATTGACGAAGAATATTTTTTACATGTTTTATCTAACTTAATTGACAATGCAATTAAATATGCTAAGTCAGAAATTGATATCACTATTATAACGAAAACAGTTTCTAATAAAATTATTATTTCGATCGAGGATAAAGGTATTGGTATGACACCTGATACAGTGAAACATATATTTGAAAAGTTTTATCGTGCACATGCAGGGAATATTCATAACGTAAAAGGATTCGGCCTGGGCATGAGTTATGTTAAATGGGTGATAGACTTACACAAGGGTACAATACAAGTTACAAGTGAGTTGGATAAAGGCACAAAGGTTGAAATTAGTCTACCTATGATTGAACCAAAATAAACAACCGTCCCCATAACTAAGGAATCGATACTCATTGGCTATGGCATGTTGATAAACTGTCTTCCATTCATCACCAGCAATGGCAGCAATGATTAGTAATAGCGTAGACTTAGGCTGATGAAAATTCGTAATCAATCCTTTGCAAATTTTAAATTGATACCCAGGCTTTACCATTAACTGGGTAGTTGCAAATAACGTCTTTATCTTTTTTTGGGTCATCCAATCCTTTAAAAATTGCATTGCTTCATTGATACTCGTTTTCTTATCCTCTAAAGTATATGCATCCCATTGCAATAAATTTATTTCGTTCACATCAATTTCGGGCATCTGCTTTATTTTAATCGCTAACCAATATAAAGACTCTAAAGTTCTAAGTGAGGTTGTGCCAACTGCAATAACATCATCAGAAGTAGTGGCTAAGTATTCGATGGTTTCTATGCTTACGTCAATAAATTCTGCATGCATTAAATGGTCCTGAAAGTCGTCTACTTTAACAGGCATAAATGTACCTGCCCCAACATGCAGTGTGATGAATTTTTTATCAATTCCTTTTGCAGATAAAGCATTAAAAACAGGTTCATCAAAATGTAAGCCTGCAGTAGGCGCTGCTACGGAACCTTCTGTTGTTGCATAGGTTGTTTGATAGCGGTCTTTATCCGTTTCATTCGCTTCTCTTTGTATATAAGGCGGCAAAGGAATTTGACCAACAAGGGCAATGATTTCAGAAAAAACAATATCAGGATGATCCCAAGAAAATTCAATTACAAAATGTCCTTCTTCCTGCGCAATTTTTTTTGCAGATAAAAGGATTTTTATATGATCATAAAATAGTTCCTTCTGTAAAAATTCCGTCTTCCATTTTTTAGCACCACCCACTAAACATTTCCATTGTACTTTATTGGTGGCTTGCATTGCTAATTGCACTGGCGTAAATGCAGCAGTGGGTTCTAGACAAAAAATTTCTATTTTGTTTTGCTTGCTATTTGTAGATGAATGAGGATCAATCATTTTTTCGGCATCAATGCCATACGACTTATCAAACAAAATTCTTGCAGCAATGACCTTACTATTGTTAAAAAATAGGCTATGACCAGTTGGGATATAATCGGCGATATGCTTGTATTGTGCCTCGGCTGTAATGACTTGATCCCAAACCAAGAGCTTGCTGTCTGACCTGTTACCCGCTGGGGTATAAGCTATTCGCTCATCAGGTAAATCGTAATCAAAATCGGCCATTTTCATGGCGCAAAAATAGCAAAACCCATTGAAATGCCATGATTTAGGTGAATTCACAGCTTATAAACCTTGAAAAATAGGTTATCCACAGCTCTTAACACACCTAAATTTTAGAAATAGGTCAAAATCTCCTGAAATTCAATCATAGCATGGGTATTAGCTCGGTTTATTTCTTGTGGAAAACTAGAAGGGGCTGTTTGGCCTATAAAAGTGGTAAAAAGTGTTATTTTGTGTGAACAAGTGGTAAAATAAAGACCAAATTATTAACAAATGACAGGATTTCACGGAGAATATCAATCAACTATAGACGCGAAAGGGCGTTTCCTAGTTCCAGGTAGCTTGAAAAAGCAACTGGAAGAAGGGGAGACGCGTTTTATCGTAAGTAGAGGATTTGAAAAGTGCTTGACACTTTACCCGTTGAAAAGCTGGCAAGCGATTTTGGACAGAATTAGCCAATTGAATGACTTTGATCCCAAAGTGAGACAATTCCGTCGTCAGTTCTTAGGTGGTGCAACCGAAGTTGAGTTGGATGGTGCAGGCCGTTTATTACTGCCTCCAACTTTAAGAGAGTTTGCATTACCAGGAAAAGAAATTGTTTTAGCGGCAGCATTGGATCGTTTTGAAATTTGGGATGCAAGTACTTATAAACAGCTCTTTGAGGATTTCTCTGCAGATGCATTTAGCAATCTAGCGCAGGAAGTAATGGCAGGTATTAAAAATCAAGATTAAGGAAGATGACTTACCCTACATCCAACTTAAACACAGATTACCATATACCTGTTTTATTTCAAGAAACCATTGCGCATCTAAATATTATACCCGATGGTATTTATGTAGATGCCACATTTGGAGGAGGAGGACATAGTAGAGGTATTTTATCAAAGTTGGGTCCGAAAGGAAAACTCATTGCTTTTGATCAGGATGCAGATGCTAAGAAGAACTTACCAAATGATGATCGAATCATTTTTGTACCCGAGAATTTTAGGTACATACAACGATTCCTTCGCTTGAACAAAATTGAAAAAGTGGATGGTGTTTTAGCCGACTTAGGTGTAAGCAGCCATCAATTTGATGAAGGTTCAAGAGGTTTCTCTATTCGTTTTGACGGTCCCTTTGATATGAGAATGGATCAACGTCAAACAAGAACAGCAGCGCAAATTATAGAAAGCTATACAGAAGCAGCACTACATAAAATGTTTGAGCAATATGGTGAAGTCACCAACGCTAAGACCCTAGCGAAACATATTGTCACACAAAGACGTCTAATGAAGTTATCTACCGTACAAGATTTTAAAACTTTAATAGCGTCTGTAGTAAAAGGAAATCCAAATAAATATTGGGCACAAGTGTTCCAGGCTATCCGAATGGAAGTGAATGAGGAGATGATTGTGTTGAATGAATTTCTAGCACAATTACCAGATCTAATGAATCAAGGTGGAAGAGCAGTGATTATCACATTCCACTCTATCGAAGATCGCATGGTAAAAAATGCATTCAAAGTTGGACCTGATGAAGACGATGTGACCAACCCTTTTCTTTCGATTAAGAAAGAAGTGCTTTGGAAGATCATAACAAAAAAACCTGTTGTGGCTTCTGAAAAAGAGATGAAAGAAAACAATCGAAGCAGAAGTGCAAAATTGCGCGCTGCCGAAAGAGTATAAACCGTATGTCCGTACCTGTAAAAAACAACTCTAAGTCTGCTATCATTAGCATGCTTAATTACGAATGGATTGTGATGAACATTAGTTACTTTTTGTTCTTAGCAGTACTAGCGATACTCTATATCGCTAATGGACACTTGACGGATAAGTCGATCCGTAAAATCAATACTACAAAGAAGGAAATCAAGCAATTGCAATTTGAGTATAAAACACTTAAAGCAGATTTAATGCTTAAGAGCGAAGCAATCAATATTGAAAAGGCAATGGCGCCTTATGGCTTACAAATAGCTAAGGATATGTCTATACGCATCCCATTGGAAAAACGTTTTGATCTTAATGACGAAAAAAATAAAGCCAACTAATGGATGTAAAACGCGACATACTTTGGAGAGTTTACTTAAGCTATATTTTAGTGGTAGTTGTTTGTCTTTTTATTTTAGGCAAAGCATTTTATATTCAACAAGTACAAGGTGCTTATTGGAGAGGCTTAAGTGATAGCTTACACCAACGCATTATAGAAATTCCAGCAGATAGAGGTACTATTTATAGTGAAGATGGACAGATGCTAAGTACCAATGTGCCTCAGTTTGATATTTATATAGATTTTAGAGTTGAGCCATTGCATGAAAAAAGTGGCCAATCATTTAGAGAAAATATAGACTCATTAAGTATTGCTTTAGCTGATTTATTTAAGGATCAATCTGCAAGCGCCTATAAAGACGGTTTAAATAAAGCATTCGAGGCAAGAGAAGCCAATTATGAATTAAGAAAAAAAGTAGGCTATAAGCAGTATTTGCAAATGGCTAAGTTTCCATTGTTCCGATTAGGAAGATATAAGAGTGGCTTTATTGCCCAAGAAAGAAATATTCGTTTGAACCCTTATCAAAACATGGCTTACAGAACGATAGGATTAGCAAGAGATCAAAATAAAGTGGGCTTAGAATTGTCTTATGATACAGTATTGAATGGCCGTAATGGAAAGCAGTTGGTTCGAGCTATTGCAGGCGGCGTAACTGTTCCAGTACAAGAAGGAGAATTTGAAATCGAACCTGAAACAGGAAAAGACATTGTGAGCACACTGGATGTATATATTCAAGAAGTGACCACGAATGCCTTGATGAAAATGATGATTGGCAATGAAGCACAACATGGGGTGGCAATGGTAATGGAAGTAAAAACAGGTAAGATCAAAGCGATTGCAAATTTAGGAAAGATCAGAGATGGTTATTATGCAGAGGATTTGAATTATGCCATCACTCCTTCAGAGCCTGGGTCTACTTTCAAGTTGGTGACATTAATGCAAGCTTTAGAAGATGGAAAAGTGACTTTAAATACTTCAATCAATTTAGAGGGTGGTGTATGGCAGGTAGCAGGCAGAACCGTATATGATTCAGAAAAGCATGGCAAGTTTCAAGCAACAGTATTAGAAGCATTTGAAGAAAGTTCAAATGTTGGGATGGCAAAAATTGCAGTCAATAATTATACGAATGATCCAACAGCTTATTTTAAGCACCTTTCAAGATTAAGATTGGATTCATTATCTGGCATTGATTTAGTAGGTGAGCGTCGTCCTCAAATCACCCGACCTGGTGATAAATTATGGGGCCCTACTACATTACCTTGGATGGCATTTGGATACAATATTGCTATTGCGCCAATTCAAACCTTGGCTGTGTATAATATGGTAGCGAACAATGGCGTGATGATGCGTCCTTATTTAGTGAATAGCATACAAGAAGAAGGAAGAATCATCAAAACAATTACACCTAAAGTTTACAATGCTCAAGTGTATAGTCCAACAACAATTAAAGCAGCTCAAACAGCTTTAGAAGGAGTTTGTATCAATGGAACAGGTAAAAACTTATTTAAAAATAGTCCATATAAAGTAGCAGGTAAAACAGGTACTGCTTTAGTTGCAAATGGGAATAAGGGTTATGCAGATAAAATTTACCAATCTTCTTTTGCAGGTTATTTTCCAGCAGATAATCCTCAATATACCATTGTGGTGATCATTAAGAATAAACCACACGCCTATCCATTCTATGGTGCTTCGGTAGCAGGTCCTGTATTTAAAGAAATTTCAGATAGGTTGTATGTGACCTATATCCAAAATAAAATGGACAAAGCGCCAAGTTTCAATTTAAAAGATTCTCAGTTATTCAATTATACAATTGCAAAAACTTCTTTAAAAGCAATCGCTAAGCAATTGTCTATGCCTTATCAGGATTCAACTCCAAATAATGCAGACTGGGCAAATGTACAAGGTGCTGGAAGGGCTTTAAAAGCAGGCCAACAATTACAAATGGCTTCTGATAGTACTATGCCAAATATATCTGGTATGAAGCTAAAAGATGCTTTATGGTTATGTGAGAAAAAGGGATTGATTGTGAAATGTAGTGGCAAGGGGAAAGTGGTTCGTCAAAGTATTTTACAGGGACAATATATTCAAAGAGGGCAGCAAATATTTATTGAATTGAATTAATAAAATGACAACATCTTTACAACATATCTTATTTGGCGTTGCTTTGAGAGAAGTGATAGGCTCAACCAATCAAGAGATTGTTGACTTGCAAATTGATTCTAGATTGGTTCAGCCTGGAACAGCTTTTGTAGCAATTAAAGGGGTACAAGTAGATGGTCATCAGTTTATCGCAACTGCAATAGAGAAAGGGGCTACTGTGATTGTTTGTGAAACTTTACCAGCAACAACAAAAGAGGGGATTACTTATATCGTTGTAGCCAATACTCAAGAAGCTGTTGCATTGATGGCACATCAATTTTATGGACAGCCATCTACTAAAATTAAATTAGTTGGGGTGACTGGCACCAATGGTAAAACGACTGTTGCCACTTTGTTGTTTAAGTTATTTTCTGAAATGGGATACACTTGCGGATTGGTAAGTACAGTTCAGAATCAAATTGGGGATCGTATCATTCCAGCAACACATACTACACCAGATGCCATTCGTCTGAATGCATTGTTATCAGAAATGGTAGCAGCAGGTTGCTCGCATGTATTTATGGAGTCTAGCTCTCATGCAATTCACCAGCATCGTATTACAGGCTTACAATTCACAGGAGCAGCATTTACCAATATCACACATGATCACTTGGATTACCACGAAACATTCGAAGAGTATGTGCGCGTTAAAAAAGCATTTTTTGATCACTTAGGTCCAGCAGCTTTCGCAATTACCAATTTAGACGATCCAAATGGCGCAGTGATGTTGGCCAATACCAAAGCAAAACAGTTTAGTTATGCATTGCATGCACCAGCTACCTATAAAGGAAAAATTTTAGAAAATCAATTGACTGGATTGGTATTGAATGTGAATGAAGTGGAAGTGCATTGCAGATTGATAGGTACATTTAATGCATATAATTTTTTAGCTGTTTATGGTATTGCTATTCAATTAGGGGAAGATTCAGAAAAAGTATTGACTGTGTTAAGTGCTTTAACTGGTGCAGAAGGCCGATTTGATTACATTATTAGTAGCGAAAATTCAATTGGCATTGTGGATTATGCGCATACGCCAGATGCATTACAAAATGTATTAGAAACAATTGCAAAATTAAAAAAGGGAGGAGAAACAGTTATAACAGTGGTGGGTTGTGGTGGTGATAGAGATAAAACAAAAAGACCAATCATGGCACAGGTAGCTTGTGACTTAAGTGATAAAGTCATTTTTACAAGTGATAATCCTCGTTCAGAAGATCCCAATCAGATTATCAAGGATATGGAGCTAGGATTAAGCAGTGCTGCAAAAAGAAAGTATGTCAATATTGTAGACCGCTATGAGGCAATCAAAGCAGCTGTAAATTTTTCAAAACCTGGAGATATTATTTTGATTGCAGGAAAGGGCCACGAAAAATACCAAGATATCAAAGGGGTTAAACAGGACTTTGATGATAAGGCAATTTTACAAAACATTTTCAACTCATTTGCTAAATAACTCCCTATGCTATATCAATTATTTTCATGGTTAGATAAGTCTTTTGATATACCTGGTATTGGTATATTTCAGTTTTTGACTTTTAGAATAGCAATGGCGATTTTATTGTCTTTGTTCATAGCGACTGTTTATGGTAAAAAAATGATTTTGTTTTTGCAGAAAAAACAAATTGGAGAAAGCGTTAGAGAACTTGGATTAGCAGGAGAGCAGCAAAAAAAAGGCACACCAACTATGGGCGGTATCATCATTTTAATGAGCGTATTGATACCCACTTTATTATTTGCCAACTTAGATAAGGTCTATATCCGATTGATGATACTTTGTACAGTATGGCTTGGTTTAATTGGATTTCTAGATGATTACTTTAAAATACGTGCAAGAAAAGATGCACAAGAAAAGGGGGAGTCTTACAAAAAGAAGAACAGTGATGGATTGGCAGGCATTTCTAAAGTGATTGGTCAAGTTGGATTAGGCATTATCATTGGCGTGACATTGTACTTTAGTAATTCAGTTACAGTAGAGCGTGAAATTATTTCGACCAATGTTTCAGCGAGTTTAGCAAAGGGCGAAAAAATTGCAAAGGGGGCCGATGTGGTTGTAAGAACGATCAATGGCGAAGAGCGTCGTTTTGTAAAAGTAAAAACGCCTATCACCACTATTCCATTTGTCAAAAATCATGAGTTCAATTATAGTAAATTAATAAGCTGGATGGGTCCTGGTGCAGAAAAATATACATGGATCGTCTATATTTTAGTAGTCACATTTATTATCACTGCAGTATCCAATGGTGCAAATATCACAGACGGTTTAGATGGTTTAGCTGCAGGCGTGAGCGCCATTATAGGAGCAGCTTTGGGTGTTTTTGTATACGTAAGCGGAAACTATGTTTTTGCAGATTACTTGAACGTAATGTACATTCCTAATTTGGGAGAGTTGTCCATATTTGTAGGTGCATTTGTGGGGGCTTGTATTGGATTTTTATGGTACAATGCTTATCCAGCTCAGGTTTTCATGGGTGATACAGGAAGTTTGGCTTTAGGAGGTATCATTGCTTCACTAGCTATAATTGTTCGTAAGGAATTATTGATTCCAATTTTCTGTGGTGTGTTTTTAATTGAAAACCTAAGTGTGATTATTCAAGTGGGTTACTTTAAATATACTAAGAAAAAATACGGGGAAGGACGTCGTGTGTTTTTAATGAGTCCTTTACATCACCATTATCAAAAGAAAGGATTTCACGAAAGTAAAATTGCTGTTCGCTTTTGGATCATCACCATTTTATTAGTCATCACTTCTATCCTAACGTTAAAAACAAGATAAATTGTCTAAAAAGATTATCATATTAGGAGCAGGAGAGAGTGGCGTGGGTGCTGCCTTGCTAGCAAAGCAAAAAGGATACAATGTATTTGTGTCTGATGCAAGTGCTATTAAGCCAATTTATCAATCAGAACTAGAAGCGAATCATATTCCATTCGAATCTGGTACACATGATGTAGAAAGAATATTAGAAGCAGACGAAGTGATGAAAAGTCCCGGTATACCAGAAAAGAGTGAATTGGTGAAGCAAATACGAGCAAAGGGTATACCAGTGATTAGTGAAATTGAATTTGGATATAGGTATAAAGGGTCAAGTAAGATTATTGCAATTACTGGAAGTAATGGTAAAACAACAACTACATCCTTATTATACCATATCTGTAAAGTAGCAGGGCAAGATGCAGCCATAGTTGGCAATATTGGATTCTCTTTTGCAAGACAAATTGCACAAGATCCAAAAGCACTATATGTGATTGAGGTAAGCTCTTTTCAATTAGATGACATTCATAGTTTCAGACCAGACATCGCTATTCTTTTAAATATCACCGAAGATCATTTAGACAGGTACAATTATCAATTTGAAAATTATATTAAAAGCAAGTTTAGGATTATTGAAAATCAAACAGAGCAAGACTGCTTTATTTATTGCATAGACGACGAAGTCGTTGTTAAACATCTAGAATTACTAACTACACATACTAACCTACTACCATTTTCTATGAAACAAGAATTAAAAAAAGGAGGCTACATCAAAAACGAACAAATGATGTTAAAAATCCAAGAAGAAAGAGTGACAATGAGTATTTATGATTTTGCCTTGAAAGGTAAGCATAATGCTTATAACACTATGGCTGCCAGCATTGCTGCATCCACTTTGGGCATTAGAAAAGAAAAAATTCGCGAAGCCGTAAGCAATTTCCATAGTCTAGAACATAGAATGGAATTTGTTGCTACCGTAAAAGGCGTTGATTTTATCAATGACAGCAAAGCGACAAATGTCAACAGTACTTGGTATGCTTTAGAGAGCATGCAAAAGCCTACTATTTTAATTTTAGGTGGCGTAGACAAAGGCAATGACTATGCATTAGTGGCAGATCTTGTAAAAGATAAAGTAAAAGCCATTGTTTGTATGGGAACAGATAACGCTAAATTAATTGAATATTTTAAGGATAAAGTAGCACAAATAATTGAAGTTGATTCTGCGAAAAAAGCAGTCAATGCTTCTTTTAAGTTAGCCGAGAAAGGAGATGTGGTTTTATTGAGTCCAGCTTGCGCAAGTTTTGATTTATTTAAAAATTACGAAGACAGAGGACATCAATTTAAAGAAAGCGTAAAAGAATTATAATCATGTTTAAAGAAACCACAGATAAGTTATTTTCTCAAATGCCTTCTATTGGAGGGATGAGAGAGCATTTAGACCAGCGAACAAGAGGGGATAAATATATCTGGGGTTTAGTTATTTTATTATCACTGATCTCTATATTGGTAGTATATAGTGCAACAGGTTCATTGGCATATAAAATGTATCGTGGTAATACTAGTTTCTATTTATTTAAGCAAATTATATTTACATTAATTGGTTTATTAGTGGTGTTTGGTTTACATAGAGTGAATTACACCGTCTTTTCTCGTGTGGCCACTATTTTATTTATATTATCAGTGCCCTTGCTAATATATACTTTATTTTTTGGAGCTAAAATTAATGAAGGCAGTAGGTGGATTAAATTACCTATTATTAATTTAACTATCCAAAGTAGTGATGTGGCTAAATTAGCTTTATTTATGTACCTATCTAGGGTGCTAAGTAAGAAGCAAGAAGTGATTAAGGATTTTAAGAAAGGTTTTTTACCTGTGATTATTCCGGTATTCATTATTTGTGGTTTAATCATGCCAGCAAATTTATCCAATGCACTATTGACAGGTGCAACCTCTTTACTTTTATTGTTTATTGGTAGAGTGAGTTTTAAACATATTTTATTGACGATTGGCGTAGCAATGATACCAATCGTAATCATTATTAGTGTGGCTATGGCTACACATAAAGCCAATGAAGGCACAATTGATTCTAGTAAGCCAGTTGTGGCTGAATCATTGAAAAATTGGGGTCGATTTGGAACCTGGGTAAAACGTGTACAGGATTTTATGTATGCTAAAGACAATGAAGTACCGTATCAAGTACAACAAGCAAAAATTGCGATTGCAAATGGCGGCATCTTTGTTGGATTAGGTCCGGGGAATAGCCAACAAAGAAATTTCTTGCCCCAAGCTTATAATGATTTTATTTACGCAGTGATTATAGAAGAGTATGGATTGCTAGGAGGCGCTTTTATTATTTTTATTTATTTAGTCTTTTTATTTAGGTGTATCCGAATATTTAGAAAGTGTCCTTATGCATTTGGTGCATTTTTAGCACTTGGATTAAGCTTTACATTAATCATTCAAGCTGTGGCAAATATGGCTGTGAATGTTGCGATTGTTCCTGTAACAGGGGTGACTTTGCCATTATTGAGTATGGGCGGAAGCTCATTTATATTTACCTGTTGCTCTATAGGATTGATATTAAGCGTCGCAAGAAATGTGGAGCAAATGGAGGGTAAAGCACCAGTTGAAACAGAGATAGAAATTCCTAATGAAAATATTGAACCAGTAAATGCCTAATCAAGCACATACTCCTTTGCGTATCATCATCGCTGGCGGTGGGACAGGTGGACACATCTTTCCTGCCATTGCTGTAGCACAAGCTATACAAAGGTTACAACCTGATGCTACTATTTTATTTGTAGGTGCGCAGGGGAAAATGGAAATGGAGAAAGTGCCACAAGCTGGATACCAAATTGTTGGATTAACCATTGCAGGTTTCAATAGACAAAATATTTTCAAAAATTTGACTTTACCATTTAAGTTGATTAAAAGCTTTATTCAAGTTAGAACCATCTTTAATCAATTTAAACCGAATGCAGTTTTTGGAGTAGGGGGTTATTCGAGTTTTCCGGTTTTAAAATATGCACAAGCAAAAGGTATTCCAAGTTTTATTCATGAAGCAAATGCATTTGCTGGAAAAGCCAATCAATGGTTGGGCGAACGTGCAACAAAAATATTTACTGGTACAAAAGGGATGGAACAATTTTTTCCTTTTCAAAAAATCCAGATCACAGGGAATCCAGTAAGACAAAATATCGCGAAGGGGGCAATTGATAAAGAAGTTGCATTATTACAATTTGGTTTATTGCCCAATCATTTTACTTTATTGATTATTGGAGGAAGTTTGGGGGCAGCATCCATTAACCAAGCTATCCAACAAAGTTTATCAGCATTTGAAAAAATGGGCATTCAATTAATTTGGCAGACGGGAAAGCCCAATGCAGCAATGTATCAAGCATCTGCTAATCCATTTGGCAATGTATTTGTAGACAGTTTTATCAATGATATGAGTGCAGCTTATGCCGCAGCAGACATGGTAGTGAGTCGTTCAGGCGCTATGGCAGTTGCTGAAATAGCGATGACTGGGAAAGCCTGCATTTTTGTACCCTACCCACATGCGGCCGAAAATCATCAAACATATAACGCAGAAGTATTGGTAAAAGAAAAAGCAGCACAAATGATTGCCGATAAAAATGTAGTCACTGAATTATTCCCAATGATTGAAAAATTGATAGCAAACAAAACGGTGTTAAGCGAAATGCAGACTAAAATAAAATCATTCGCTTGGGAAAATGCAGATCAGGTGATTGCAGCAGAAATTATTCATGAAATTGACTCAAAATAGCGCATAAGATATGAATCCTCTAACTAACTTGAAACGTATTTATTTTATTGGCATTGGCGGTATTGGTATGAGTGCCTTGGCTAGGTATTTTAATACGCAGGGAGTATTTGTATCTGGTTATGACAAAACACCAACTGCATTGACGGATAGTTTAATTGAGGAAGGTATTGCAATTCATTTTGAAGATGATTTGAATCAAATAGATAAAGCTGCTACAGTTATTGTTTATACACCTGCTATACCAACAGAACATAGAGAATTAAATTTTTATAGAGACAATGGCTATTTAGTAGTTAAGAGAAGTGATGTTTTGCAATGGGTTACAGAAAACGCATTTACTATAGGCATTGCTGGCACACATGGTAAAACAACTACCACTTCGATGACTGCACACATTTTGAGACATACTGGTTATGGTTGTAATGCATTTTTGGGTGGCATAGCTTCTAATTATGATACTAATTTCTGGAGTCACGAAAAAAATGTAGTGGTGGTAGAAGCAGATGAATACGATAGAAGCTTTTTGAAATTATCACCAAATATTGCTGTCATCACGGCTGTGGATCCAGACCATTTAGATATCTATGGTACAGCAGAAGAAGTATTAAAAGCTTTTGGACAATATGCCGATAAGATTAAGCCAGGCGGCACATTGATTCAGAAATTTGGCACGACGGTGGAAACAAGTTCCAGTAATAAAACAATTTCAACTTATGGGTACAATCATGCAGAAGCCGGCTATCATACAAGTGCATTAAAAGTGGTAGATGGATCATATGTATTTGATCTAGTGCATCCAAATGGGGTACTTAAAAATGTAGTCTTGAATATGGGTGGATTACACAATGTTGAAAATGCGATTGCTGCTATTGCCATTGCATTGTGTCTAGGTATAGAAGATGAAAAAATCATTGCTGCAGTTGCAGACTTTAAAGGTGTAAAACGTCGCTTTGAATATAAAGTGAAAACGGCGAACAAGGTATTGATAGACGACTACGCACACCACCCAGAAGAATTGAGCGCATTGATTAGTGGTGTAAAAAGCATCTTTCCAAAACAAAAAATGGTTTTAGTTTTTCAACCACATTTGTATAGTAGAACACAGGATCAAGCAGCAGGTTTTTCTGCTACATTGGATCAAGCAGATGAAGTTATTTTATTGCCAATTTATCCTGCAAGAGAATTACCAATATCTGGTGTGACTAGTGATATGTTATTATCTGCAATGACGATTGAGAAAAAGCAAGTCATGTCAAAAGAACAACTTATGGCATGGGCTGCTACAACTGAAGATAAATTAATCGTGATGGCTGGAGCGGGAGATATTGACGTATGCATCAATCAAATTAAAGATATCCTTACAAAGTAGTACATGAAAAACTGGCAAAAAATAGTAATTAATATCTTGTGGAGTATCGCTGCTGCTGCACTGATAGTGCTTTTTGTAGTTTCATGGAAGGCTAAAAGTGAGAAACAATTAACAGATATACAAGTTGAATTAGTTGGAGAGAGTGCACAAGCTTTGTTTATGGATGCAATTGCAATCCGATCTATTTTAAATGAACAAGGCGTAAAAGCAGGCATGCCGATTGAAAAAATAAATTTAACGCAACTAGAAAAATTTATTGAAAAAACAGAATGGGTAAAAAATGCAGAATTTTTTATCAATAATAAATTAGTTCTAGAAGTTAAAATTGAACAAAGAATTCCAATTGCCAGGGTGTTTACTGCTAGTGGGACTTCATTTTATATCGACAATGAAGGTTCAAGATTGCCATTGAAACAATTAACGGTATTGAATCTTCCAGTATTTACAGGTTTTCCAACTGATCAGCCAAAATTATCAAGACCGGATAGTGTATTGTTAAAAGACGTTTTATTTTTTGCAAAGACCATCCAAAAAGATAGTTTTTTTATGGCCCAAGTAGCGCAAGTGAATATAGAACCGAATGGAACTTTTCAAATGGTGCCAACCCTTGGAGACCATCTAGTTTTATTGGGAACAGTAGATCAGCTAGAAGATAAATTGAACAGATTATTTACTTTTTATAAAAAAGTTTGGCTTGTGTCAGGTGTGAATGCCTATCAGTATATTGATTGCAGGTTCAATCATCAAGTGGTGGCCTTAAAAAAAGGCTTACAGCCAATACAGTTTACAGGGGATTTTAAATTGCTTGCAGGAGACTCTACTTTAATGATGCAAGCTCCAGTGGCTAGTTTGGATACCACCATAGCCAAAACTGATTCAGTCAAGATTGTGCCTGTTGCCCCATCCCCAAATTCTGTGAAAGCTGCTCCAGCAAAAATAGAGAAGCCCAAATCACCAAAGGCAATCGCAAAGAAAAAAGTTCAAGTAAAAGGGGGCAAGTCCAAGCCTAAATTGAACAATAAACCTAAAAATAATTCGTTAAATAAAAAGACTAAGACTGCTAAGGCCATAATGCCTAAAAAGTCGAAGTCTCCAACTAAGAACAACTAACAACTAAAACCTATAAAAATGAGTCAGAACGATTCTCCCATCATTGTGGGTCTTGACATTGGAACAACAAAAATTGCTGCGATTGCCGGAAGAAAGAATGAATTTGGGAAATTAGAAATCCTTGGATTTGGTCGTGCAAATAGCAACGGTGTACAACATGGTCAAGTATTGAATATTGATCAAACCATTAAAGCCATCCAACAAGCTTTACAAAACTGCCATTTAAGTAATCCAGATTTAGAAATCCACGAAGTGTATGTGGGAATTGCTGGTCACCATATCAAGAGTTTACAAACAAGAGGGGATCAAGTAAGACAGGATGCTGAAAATGAGATCCAAGCTTGGGAAATTGAGCAATTGATCAACAACCAAAGAAAGACTTTCATTCCAGCTGGTGATCAAATCATTGATGTGATTCCTCAAGAGTTTCATGTAGATAATAACCAAAATATTAAGGATCCAGTTGGGGTAAATGGTGTTAAAGTTGGCGCCAATTTCCACATCATTACTGGAGACAGAAATGCGATTCGCAATATCAATCGTTCGGTTGAGCGTAGTGGTTTAATTACAAAAGATTTAGTACTTCAGCCATTGGCTTCTGCTAGTGCCGTAATGAGCGATATTGATATGGAAGCGGGTGTAGCAATTTTAGATATCGGTGGAGGTACAAGTGACCTTGCGGTATTCTATGAAGGTATTTTAAAACATACAGCTGTGATTCCATTTGGTGGTGAAAATATCACCAATGATATTAGAATGGGATTGGGTGTTTTAAAAAGTCAAGCAGAGGCGATGAAAGTGCAGTTTGGAAGTGCATTATCTGATGAAGCAAAAGCAAATGCTTATGTGACTATCCCAGGATTAAAAGGGATGCCTGCAAAAGAAATTAGTGTAAAGAATTTAGCTGCAATTATACAGGCTAGAATGAGTGAAATCCTTGATTTTGTTACCTACCATTTAAAACAAGTTGGATTAGATAGCCGTATGTTGAATGGCGGTGTGATCTTGACTGGTGGCGGTTCTCAATTAAAGCACTTAATTCAATTAACAGAATATATTACTGGTTTGAATGCGAGAATTGGATTGCCAAATGAGCATTTAGCACCTAATCATATTGACGAATTAAAGAAGCCAATGTATTCCACTTGTATTGGTTTGATTTTAAAAGGGTACAATGATTATGAGCAAAACTATAAAGTATTTACAGAGACTTATAAGAAAGTAGAAGTGCCTAAAGCGTTAACTGTAAATGCTCCAGTTTCAAATCAATCAAACACATATCAAAGACCAAATCCGCAACCAGTGGCAACAACGGTTTCGGAGGAGCAAATTGAAAAAAGAAAAAGTAAGTTCTGGGATCGTTTCAAGAACAACTTAATCGAAATTTTTAACGAAGAAGAAGACAAACCTTTAGCATAAAAATTACCCACATATCGTTTATAACTTATAGAACATAATCGATTGAAATCAAGTAATTTAGATCTAATTACGACTAACTAACCTAACTATAAAAACAATTCCGAATGATTCAATTTGACTTACCTAAGCAAAAATCATCCATCATCAAAGTGCTTGGTGTTGGCGGCGGAGGAAGCAATGCCGTTAACTTCATGTTCCAACAAGACATTGAAGGGGTAGATTTTATCATATGTAACACAGATTCTAAGGCAATCGAACAAAGTTTAGTGCCAAATAAAATTCAATTAGGCCCACATTTGACCCAAGGTTTGGGTGCTGGTGCGGATCCTTCTGTGGGAAAAATGGCGACCGAAGAGTCTTTAGAAGAGATCAAAAGAATTTTAGAAGTGAATACCAAAATGGCATTCATTACAGTTGGAATGGGTGGTGGAACTGGAACAGGTGGTGCCCCAATCATTGCAAAAATCTGTAAGGATTTAGGTATTTTGACGGTAGGTATTGTAACAACCCCATTTGGTTTTGAAGGGCAACGTCGTCAAAAGCAAGCAGAAGAAGGGATCAATGAATTGAAACCATATGTAGATACTTTATTGGTGATTTCAAATGACAAATTACGTGTTCAATACGGTAATTTGAAAATGAAGGAAGCATTTACTAAAGCAGATAATGTATTGGCTACCGCAGCAAAATGTATCACAGACGTGATCAATAGCCGCGGTCATATCATTGTTGACTTTGCGGATGTTTGTACAGTGATGAAAAATGGTGGTGTAGCCATTTTAGGCAAGGCAGAAGTTGCTGGAGAAAACAGAGCAGAAAGAGCTATTGAAGAAGCGTTGAATTCTCCATTGTTAAATGACAATGACATCAAAGGAGCAAAATGGATTTTATTGAATATTAATAGTGCAGAAGGGGATTATGAATGTAGTATGGATGAATTAGAAACTATCAATACTATTTTACGTGCTCGCACAGGTGAACACAGCGATGTGATCATGGGTATGGGTTATGACGAAACCTTGGGAGATAAATTAGGCATTACATTAATAGCAACTGGATTTGAACATAAAGATCCATTTAAAAAAGAAGCAGTTAAGGAAGTAGAAGCGCCAATTGAAGAAAAGATTGTGATGACTTTACAATCAGAACAATTAGAGCAATCTGAACCAACATTGCAAGAAACACCTACTGCATCCATTGACCCTATTGAATCAGCTGAAATAAATGAGCCAACTGCAATAGAGACAGAACTGCCAGAAGCAGCATTAACATTGGATGAAGTAGAAATTACAATGGATGAATTAGCACCTACTATGCAAGAGTTTGAGATGCCTGAAATGAGTAATGTTTACGTTTCAGCACCAGATTATGAGGAAGAGGAAGAAGAAGTGGTAAGTTTTGAATCAACTCCAATATTTGAAGAAGAAATCATTTCTCAAGAAATAGTTTTAGAAGATTTTAATGAATCTTTTGAGGAAGAAGAAACTGCAGAAGTATTTGAATTGAATATGGAAGAGGAGGAAGCTCCAATTTACAATACGGAGTTTGTATTGAACAAGCCTGTCAATATTTATGCAGAAGCAGAATTAGAAACTGAAAATGTAACTGAAGAACAAGTTGAAGCAGTGACTGAAGTACCAAGTGAAATAACTGCTGAAGTACATGTAGCAGCGGATGCTGAAAACTTGGAGACCTCATTCAGAAGTGTAGAAATGGAAATGGAAGAAGAGCCAACCATGCAATTGGTAATGCGTGAGGAATCATCTGTAAGTCCACAAAATAGACCACAGCATTCAAGCTTTGATATTTCAATGGATAATTCAGAAGAGCAAAGACGCAAAGTGGCTGAGCGTATTCAAAAATTAAGAAATCTATCTTTCAATATTAACAATGGGGCAGATCCTGGGGTAGAATTTGACGCCGTGCCTGCCTATGTTAGAAGAAACCTGGATTTATTTGGTAACACCATGGCTTCGGTAGAAAACTATTATAGTAAGTATACAGTGGAGCAAGATGAGAATAACCAAACTCAGATTTCTACCATCAATTCATTCTTAGATGGTAAAAAGCCAGATTAAAATCGTTTTTATAGAACAGTTGATTTAGTTGGAACCCTGCCTGAAAAGGCGGGGTTTTTTTATTTACCTTTAAGGATGCAAACAATACTCATAACAGGTGGAACCGGTATGGTTGGACAATCGTTAACCAACCTATTATTAAATAAAGGGTATCAGGTCATTGTATTGACTAGACAGCAAAAGCAATCTAGTCGAGTAAATTTTTCATTTGCACAATGGGATCTGAATAAAGCTTGGATCGATCCAGCTGCTATTGCAGCTGCAGATTATATCATTCATTTAGCGGGAGAGGGTGTGGCAGATAAAAGATGGACTGCTAAAAGAAAAAAAGCCATCCTAGATAGTCGAGTACAGTCAAGTGCACTACTTGTAAAAGCATTAAAGGAAAATCCAAATAAAGTAAAGGCCATTGTTGCTGCATCTGCGATAGGTTGGTATGGTCCAGACAATGAAAAAAGTTTATTAACTGGTTTTGTAGAAACAGATCCAGTGGATCCTAGTTTCTTAGGGGACACATGTAAACAATGGGAGGAGAGCATGCACCCAGTAAAAGAATTGGGTATTCGACTTGTCACCATTCGAATTGGTATTGTATTTAATAAAATGGGTGGTGCATTGGCTGAATTCATGAAGCCAGCAAAGCTAGGCGCAGCAGCTATTTTAGGGGATGGTAAACAAATTGTAAGTTGGATACATCAGCAAGACTTAAACCGTCTATTGTTATTTGCTTTGGAACAAGAACAAGTCGTTGGTGTGTACAATGCAGTAGCACCAGATCCTGTGAGCAATGCAATTCTAACAAAAGCCATTGCACAGCGTTATCATACATGGGCGATTCCATTCCATGTGCCTAGTTTTATTTTAAAAATAATGCTAGGAGAAATGAGTGTAGAAGTGTTGAAAAGCGC
>JACCDP011159119.1_pt1 | contig 21442 bp, 13 predicted proteins | sample 7445841 | NCBI WGS metagenome assembly JACCDP01 (sample SAMN15323441, study PRJNA562643) | freshwater metagenome | isolation source: river surface water | place: USA:Blue River Watershed | collected 2017-08-17
ATCCGTTGGGCATTGTCGATCTGAACCAAATTAGCACCGTTGGTAAAAATTCGTTTGAATCTCCGAATCTCGGGACTCATGAAATCATCAACTTCGGTGAGTTTGGCGGTTTCCATCAACCAATCTTCTTTGGTGTAAAGAACCAAGCATTGCTCAAATCCGCGGTTTACAACAAGCATATTGCCGGCCGCCTCAGGGAATTGAGCCCTGAGTTTAGACGGGATGGAAAGTCTTCCTTTCTCGTCAAGCTTGCAATTAAACTCACCAATAAACGCTGACATTGAGTGCTGGTTTTTTCTGTCTGCTAAATAAAATCATAAATCCCCACAATTTCCCACATTTCTCCCTTTTTAGCCACCACTTTTCCACAAAATACCACACAGGCCGCTAATTGTGGGTTTGTTGAGAAGATTTTAACCACATTGCAGGGTTCAAATATAATTAAAACTTCAATAAAATCAATGGTTTATCAATTAGTGGGAGAAAGTGGAATAAAATTTTCATTATCCACATTTGAATTTGCGGTTGTGGGGGAAACCTAAGTTTCTTATTATTGTTTACTACTTCTATCCGTGGAGTTGTATTTAGAATTGTAATGAAAGTTAGCATACGCAATCGTTGGCAATCCCAGAAATTATCTGCCCTTTACAGATGTGGTCTGCATGGATGCTGCGTGATGATTGTGCTACTGTTCATCATAAGTAATATCCAAGGCTCCATGGCGCAATCCATCCAAAGCGCAGGAATTAGTATGCAAGCAAGGCAATATGGATTTGATGCGGGATTGTGGGTGAATGCAAATCGAAGAAACGCAGAGCTTCATCCGCAGTGGTTGAAAAATAAAGGTAAGTGGGGTGCTTTGTTGTTAGGTGTGCTCAAAGATCCAAGAGAAATCATGGTCATCAACGATAGGCTCCCAGAGAGCAAACCATTTAAGATCAATAAGATGTACCATACATGGGTGATTCAGCCCCAAGCTGGATATTTGATTTATGTGAGCGACCGCAAGTCGAGAACGGATCTAGGGTTTCGTATTAAAACCGGACTCTCTTTGCCATTGGCTTACTCCTGGCCCGTACATGTATGGTTTTATGAACCTAATTTCGTGTCCGATGGGTATGCGGATGTTCAATACAATCCTTCCGTGCACGTACCAAATCAAATTGGTGGGACTTCCTCGTGGGTAGGCGGATTTAAAGACGGTTCCTGGACCCCCGGTTTGGGAGGTCAAGTGGCCATGGAATTCGAATGGGGGAATTATCGATTTTTAACCAATTCCATGTCGATTGGCTTTAATGCCATCGGTTTTGCAAAAAAAATTCCTAATTGGTACGATGTTTCCATGAATAGGCAATTCTTCCCATCGGTATTTGCTACTTTTGCGGTAGGGATTAACACTCAAAAACAACCTTAACTTAAATAAACCAAAAGTCGTGATTGATTTACCGATAGTTTCCAAAGAAAGAAAAGGCATTTCCAAACCATCGTGGCTAAAAATAGAGTTGCCCACGGGTGAAAATTACACCAACGTAAAGCGCATAGTAAAGGAACATAAGTTGCATACCATTTGCGAAGATGGTAGATGTCCAAATATGGGAGAATGCTGGGGTGCAGGAACAGCTACCTTTATGATCTTAGGCAACATTTGCACCCGAAGTTGTTCGTTTTGTGCGGTTGCAACAGGTAGGCCTACCGAATACGATAGGGATGAACCATACCGGGTGGCTGAAGCCGTTCGGCTAATGGGGGTTAAACACTGTGTGATTACTTCGGTGAACCGAGACGAGTTGAAAGATAAAGGAGCGGGTGTATGGGCCGATACCATTCGGGAAGTGAAAAAACAAAACCCCGAAACTACCATTGAAACGTTGATTCCAGATTTTAAAGCGCAGTGGGATTTGTTGTATATGGTTTTGGAAGCGGGTCCGGATGTAGTGAGTCATAATATGGAAACTGTGGAGCGTTTGTATCGATTGGTTAGACCGCAAGCAAAATACCACCGGAGCTTAGAGCAAATCCAGCGTACCAAAGAATTTGGCAGTCGCACAAAATCGGGAGCTATGCTAGGATTGGGTGAAACACAGACCGAAGTGGAGCAGCTTATGACCGACTTACACAATCACGGCTGCGACGTATTAACCTTAGGACAGTACTTGCAGCCTACCAAATTGCACTTGGATGTAAAAGAATTTGTGCATCCAACCCAATTCAAATACTACGAAGAAAAAGGATTGAAAATGGGATTCAGATTTGTTGAAAGCGGTCCCATGGTGCGAAGTTCTTATCATGCGGAAAAGCATGTATTGTAATTTCTTTGAAGGTGTCATTTTCTTATGTGTCATTTTTTTGTCATGGAGTTTATTTTCTCTTGCAAAAAATCCAACACAATTGGATAAACAACAAAATATATATTAATTTGTAGTTACCTGTATTTAAGTAAATATATGAAGTTAAACAATACAATTCCAGTAGCGTTATCCTTAGTGGTAGCGGCCAGTTTGGGTTATTTGGTGCAACAGGAGCCTGTTGCTTCGGTTAAATGGTCAACCGAACAATCCAAGGACAAGGAATCGGAATCCATCGAAGGTGCTCTTCGTTCTATATATAGCATGCGATTAAATGAGGTAACCGGTACCATCGAACCCGAATGGGTTCAGTTGGCTACTAGTCAAGCCGATGCGTTGAAATTGCAACGTCGATTAAACAAAGCAATTTTATGGGAGGGAATGGGTCCAGACAACGTTGGAGGCAGAATTAGAGCATTTTTGATCCACAAGGATTCGGGCAATGTTTGGTTTGCCGGAGGTGTTAGTGGTGGATTGTTTCGATCCAATACCAGTGGACAAAGTTGGCGTCCGATAAACGATAACCAAGAAAATTTAAATGTTAACTGCGTAGCTCAATCGGTAGAGGGTACCATCTATTACGGAACGGGAGAGGGTGGATTCACCAACTTATCTGGAACCCGTAACGGATCTCCTGCCTTTTTAGGTAATGGGGTATACAAAAGTTCCGATAATCGAGGAACGAGTTTTTCATTGGTTAATGTAGCTAAAGATAGCCGTTTCTTTGAGTGTAACAGCATGGTAGCACACCCAACAGAAGATAAAATTTTAATTGCTACCAGCACAGGTTTGTTTGCGTTAACCGATAAAGGAACTAAGATTGCAAGCTTGCGCAATGGTAACTGGAAAGAAGTGAAAATGGATAAAAATGGAATTGCTTGGGCGTCCATTGGATCCGGTGCGTTGTTCAAAATCGATGGGAATACAGTTACATCGGTTGCTGGATTTACCAGCCCGGGCGGTCGTGTAGCGATTGGTATTTCTCCCCAAGACCCTGATTATGTATATGCCTGTGGCGCTGCAGGAAATGGATCTTTCGCAGGTTTGTGGAGAACCACCGATGGAGGAACTACCTGGACGAAATTAGTGAATCAAAACAGTCAGACCAACCTATTTGGCTCCAACAACCAAGGATGGTACGATAACGTGGTGGGTGTAGACCCAAATAACAAAAACCGTGTGATCATGGGTGGTGTTCAATTGGCGAGTTGGGACAATGTAAACGGATACCGCGAAATTGCTTCTACGTTTGGTGCTCCTTGGAATGTGTCTTATGTTCATGCAGACAAGCACATTGTGGAGTGGAATACCCGTACCAATCCTCCAACTTTAATTGTTGGTTGTGATGGTGGATTATACTCTACGCAGAACGAGTCGGTTTGGACTAACATTAATCGAGGATTTACAACCTTGCAGCTGTACAATGTAGCGGCTAACGAACGAGGCCATGTTGTAGGTGGGTCTCAAGATAATGGCACACAATTGTTAAACTTCTCAGGAAACTCTTTCAACGGTAAACCATCGCAAACTGCGATTTCTATCTACGGTGGGGATGGTTTTGATGTTGAATTCTCCAAATTTGATCCCAATACGGTGTTCATGAGCACCTATTATGGAACGGTTGTACGAAGCGGTAATTCTGGTCAAGCTTCTTCTACCTTCTGGGATAATCGCCAGGATGGTTCGGTGCAGACAGACTTTAATACCACTTACTGCCTCTGGGAATCTGCACCAAAAGTATCTCGTTTGTTTTTAGCGAAAAATAACGAGGTTTGGATGGCAAAAAATCCTACGAATTTTACAGAGAATGTAGAATGGTACATTGTTGCAAAAAATCTCGGTAACGATAGAATCGTTGAAATGGACTACACGCCCGATGGAGATCATTTGTTTATCTGTAAGTTTGGAAAGTTATTGCGTTTAGATAGCATCAATGCAGCAACGTTTACATTGGATGCTAATCCAAGTGTTACAACTGTACCTGCTCCAATAACTTTGAATAATATTACTCCCGCAGCAGCCTCTGGACGAACAGTAACTTCGGTGAATGTAAATCCTTCGAACCCAGATCATGTGGTTATTACGTTAGGTGGATATGGAAATACTACGTACGTTTATGAAACTAAAAATTCTTTAGATGCCAATCCTACTTGGAAAAACATTACCGGGAACTTACCATCCATGCCTGTTTACGATGCAGTTGTAGATGTGGACGATGACAAGAGAATTATTTTGGGAACTGATTTTGGTATTTTTGCTACAGAAGATGGAGGGACAACTTGGCAAGAAGCCAACAACGGTATGGCTCGTGTACCCGTGTTCGAAATTCGTGCCTACGAATGGAGACCTTGGGAAGGTATGGTAATGTATGTGGGCACTCATGGTCGTGGGTATTTCAAGTCAAATTCCCTAATGACCAACACCAAAAAAGTTACAAAATCACAAGTTTCAGCCATAAAAGCTTATCCCAATCCAACAACGGGTACAACAACCATTGAATACACCAACTCAGGAAGAGCGGGTGCCGCAGAAGTTGTTGTTCGTGATATGCAAGGCAGAATCATTGAGCAGCGTTCTATCAATGTATCAGTAGGTGATAATGTGATTCCAGTATCACTTCAAGGAAAAGTAGCTGGATACTATTTCGCTGAAATAAGCATTGCAGGTAAGAAATCTGTGGCTAAAATTATTAAGAATTAATATTTAAGAAATTCCCAATAAAAAAGGCTACCTAACTAGGTAGCCTTTTTTGTTTGACTTGGTATTAATTATAAAATACCTGTAAAAACTGGCAGGGCGGGACCAGATAAGGTTATTTCTACAAATCCGTTCTCTGAATGTATGAATTGTACTACTAAATCACCACCTCTACTGTTAACTCTCACGGTTACTGGTTCTGCCGTTGTTTGTGTTAAATGTAAATTCCTTCTTTGCTGATAGTAGGCTATGGCGGCGGCTGTAACACCGGTTCCACAACTTAAGGTTTCATTCTCAACTCCCCGTTCGTAAGTCCTAATGGAAATAAGGCTAGGTTCCATTTCAGAAACTAGGTTTACATTAATCCCATGCTCCGAAAACTCCTCGCTGTATCGAATGCTTTTTCCCCAATGTAAAAATGAAGACTCCTCGTGGTTGTCATTGATAAATGTTAAACTTTGAGCTGGTATGATATCTACAAAATGTGGTGAGCCAGTATTTAAAACCCACGCGGTAGGAAAAGTTCTACTGTGATTGATTTGAAAAACAGGATTCATGGATAGTTCAACCCAATTTTTAGATACATCCACGGCAGCTTTATGCATGCCGTCGGGTGCGGTAAAGGAAAGTTCTATTTGGTCTTTTTTGGCTAAACCCATTCCAAGTTTGGCTGCAAAATGGGCAATACATCTTCCGCCATTACCGCACATACTGCTAAGATGACCGTCGGAGTTAAAATATACCATTTCAAAATCCCCCATTGAGGAATGTTGGAGCAACATTAGTCCATCTGCTCCAATTCCGAAATTCCTGTGACATAATTCGAAAACTGTTAGATTCTCCTTAGAGTATTCTTTACTGTTTTGGGGTAGGATTTTTGTAATAACAGACTGACTTGTATACTGATTAAGAAATTCAGCCCACTGGTTCTGACGATTATCAATTAAGATAAAATCATTACCACTGCCGTGATATTTAGTAAATTGCATTCTAGGGATTTAATTGTTCTAAAATCGCTTTATTCGTAACTTTTTGAGGCGTCCAAACTTTACCAGGGGTTAGATCAATTTGGTAATAATGAGTATCAATGCCTAAATAATAGGTGGTATTCAATCGATACAATACCGCATTTGCATCACCGAAATTATTTAAAATAATGGAATACTGATTTCCTTGGGGTGTTACCACTTTTTGCGTAATTCCTGATGGTTTTCCGTTGTCGGATCGAGTAAGTACGATTGAGAAATCTTCTTTTACAAAGTTCGAATTTCTGGATTTGTCAGAAATAGTATTTTCACGAAGAGTGTCAGCCGCGGAAGAAGGAGCCAAAAGTTTCCCATTATTTGCTGCTTGCTGATTGGATAAGGCAGAAGGAGTTTTCGACTTGGATTTTGCCATGGTAACTGGGGCAATCGCACCTGCAAGCCGATCATCATTTTCATTTTGGTTTAATTTTAATCTCAGAGGATCAATGGGAACTACTTGAAAACTGGCGATTTGTACTATGCTTTTATCCATTGTAGCCGCTGCCGAAGGTATATCTGCCCCCAGGTAACCATTCCGCGAACGATTTATCGACATTGAATTATTTTCAAGTGGAGCACTTTGTTTTTTTTCAGCAGCAATATCTTCCCATTTATAGGTTCGCGTTTCAACTACTGCGTCGGGAGCTGCCGATAATTCGGCTGAGCCGTCTTTATCTGAATATTCTTCACGGTCGGATTCTAACTCGTTTGGACCCAATGTTTCATCGTAGGAATAGTTCATGGCGATACCAGAATTGATGGTATCACCGGGGGTTGAAAATTCACGAGGCTCATTTTTTGAATCTGCCAATGATCCCATAGATTTTTCGTTGTTCTCATGAAAGGTTGAATCTGCAGCATATTTACTTTCTGAGTTTTTGTTAGTTTGATTCAAATAGGGCCATGCAATACCAAATCCAACTACTAAGGTAATAGCGATAGCCGCCGCAGCATACCAAAATTTTCCAGTTGATTCTTCTCGTTCTTCGGCAAGTCGATTTCCAATGAATTCTTTTAATTCAATACGGCCTTCGTCTTGAATGCCGTCAATCATCCATTGTTTAAATTGTATTTCTTGCCAAATTTCGGGATGCAATTTGGCCTCCTCCAAAAATGCCGATGCTTCCTCGGCGGATAACTCGTAGTTAAAATAAGCTTCGATGCGCGGATCATTAATTTCCATCCCGGTAAAAATCTAATGGGTTGTACGATTTTTTAATAATCACTTCCAATTGCTTCATGCATTGGTGTTTTTTAGATTTAGCGACATCTGTGTTAGCAAAACCAATGGCTTCTGCAATGGTTTTCATGTCAAATCCATCGAAATAAAACATCATTAGGATATTTCGGCAGGTATCACCTAGGTTGTCTAGGGCCTTGTGAACCAAAGAATAATCTAAGTTTTCTATGGGATTGGGGTTCAATGCCACCTCTTTTCCTGAAATATACGATTCATCCTTGAGGAATTTTCGTTTGGAAAGTTGCTTAAGCCATAGGTTTTTGATTACGGCATTTAGATAGGTGGAAGGTTTTACGGTAAGATCAAATTCTGGTTTCCGCGCGTTCTGCCATAAAACTACCAACGCTTCTTGCAATAAGTCTTGGGCATCTTCTACGTGTCCACTGTTGTCGATTACATGTCGAATTGTCATTTTTTCATGCGCTTTGTATAATTCAATCAAAACCTCTCGGTCACCAGAACGGATTCTACCTAAAATGCTGGTTTCTTTTGGGTTTGATTGCTTCATTGAGCCCGACTTAATACGAGTTAATCGAAAAAAGTAAACGTTTCGTTGTACAAATTAAATGAAACTGCGTGTTGATGCGTTAAAATCGGAACAATTTTTGAAAATTTGCAACTATGAAACAGTTTTTAGAGAAACACAAAACCTTTGCCTTTTTTGCAGCGGGCTTACTGGGCGGTGTTGTGAGTCTTACCGCTTACAGTATTATTTTTCCTTCAGTGCCACAGGGAATTGAGCAAAAGCAAAACGCTTCGGCTCAATTGGCTCGTTATGCAAGTTTAAATTCTGTTCCGGCCTTTGATTTTACCGGAGTTTCTGAAATTGCCAATCCAGCTGTTGTTCACATCAAAACTACGGTAGGTGCTGCGCCGTCTGGATCTGCAGAGTCGCCACAGCGTGGAATGCCCATGGATCCCTTTGAATTTTTTCAAGGACCTGGATTTCGGTTTGAAAATCCTGGACCTCGGCAAGCGAGCGGTTCTGGCGTTATTCTTAGCGAGGATGGGTATGTAGTTACCAACAATCACGTAATTGAAGGGGCTACAAAAATCGAAGTGATTTTAAACGATAAGCGGACGTATATGGCCGAATTATTAGGGGCCGATAAGAATACAGACCTTGCGTTATTGCGTATTCCAGAAAAAGATTTGCCATTTTTAAAATTGGGAAATTCAGACGATGTAAAAGTGGGAAACTGGGTAGTGGCCGTGGGGAATCCTTTCAATCTAAATAGCACGGTTACCTTAGGTATTGTGAGTGCCATGGGACGAAATATCGATATCATTCGATCCAAGGGGAATAAATATGCGATAGAGAATTTTATACAAACGGATGCCGCGATTAACCCGGGTAATTCAGGCGGTGCACTGGTGAACGTAGCGGGAGAACTAATCGGAATAAATACGGCTATCGCCTCGGAAACAGGTTCCTATGCAGGTTATGGATTTGCAATTCCTGTGAATTTGATGAAAAAGGTGGTGAACGACATCATGAAATACGGTAAAGTGCAACGCGCATTGTTGGGGGTTAGCATTCAGGAGATTACACAAGGTTTAGCCGATGAACAAGGACTGACCGATTTAAAAGGAGTGTATGTGGCCGATATTACCGAGAATGGAGCAGCGCAAAAAGCAGGTATTAAGAAGGGCGACGTAATTCTAAAAGTGGCTGGGGTGGAGGTAAATACTTCCAGCAGATTGCAGGAAGAAGTTGGCAAATATAGACCTGGAGATAAAGTTGTGTTTACCGTAAGAAGGAAATCTTCTACGTTGGAAATTACAGCTACACTATTAAATGCAGAAGGGGAAGCGAAGTTGGAAACAGCGGCGGTTAGTGAATCGGATAGTTACGAAGGGATGAAATTGACTACCGTTACTCGGGAAGAAAAATTGGCATTGGGTGTAAAATCGGGGGTGAAAGTTAGTAGCCTCGATAAAGGGGTATTTAAGTCTGCGGGTATTCCTGAATCATTCGTTATAACTCACGTAAACAACGAGCCGGTTTACTCTCCTAAAGGCTTAGTTACATTGTTGAAATCGCTTTCCGGTGCTATCACTATTGAGGGATATACCAAAGAGAAGATTGAACGAGTGTATGCCGTGAAACTTCAGAAAAAATCCGAAGGAAAATAAAGTAAAAGATCGATTAAAAAAGCCCGGGACCTGTGCATGGTATCCGGGCTTTTTGTTGGACATACAACCGATACCATTGCGTCAACGTATATAAGCTTTTAGGGGAAATGTAATTTAAAAGTCCTCGTCGATATTGGGCATAATTCCACCGCCCATTCCCCAACTGTTTTCTGGAGACCCTCCTTCAAATGGATTGACTTCGCTATTCATTCTGCTCGGCAAGGTTTGAATGGTAGTTTTGTTGGGATTAAATCCACCGTTGAATCCGCCACCACTTTCCCGGCCCATCAACATTCGGTCTTCGGGTTCTAGGTCCACAAATTTAGAATATTGACCTACAAACTTTGCAAAAGCAGATCCTGTTTCACCGTGTCGGTTTTTACCGATAATTACTTCGGTTAAACCGGCTACGGTATTGTGCATGCCGTCTCCCGCTGGGTGTGGTGTACCTTCGGTGTTCATACCCATGTTGGTGTAATATTCATCTCGGTATAGGAACATTACCATATCTGCATCCTGCTCTATGGATCCAGATTCTCGCAAATCGGAAAGTTGAGGTCTCTTGTTTCCGCGTTTTTCAACTTCACGAGACAACTGGGCTAATGCGATAACGGGTATTTTCAGCTCTTTTGCGAGTCCTTTGAGCGATCGCGAGATCAAAGCAATTTCTTGTTCCCGATTCGATTGTCCTTTGGATTCTGCTCTCAATAACTGCAAGTAATCCACAATTACCATATCCAATCCACTTTGGGAATGTACCCGTCTGCATTTAGCGTTCAGGTCATAAATGGAAAGCTGGGGTGTATCGTCTATGAAGATTCCTGCACTGCTAAGACTGGCTGTTTTATCGTGCAAACGTTGCCATTCTTGTTCTGATAGTGCCCCTTTTTTAATGGAATCGGCAGGGATTTCTGCTTCTCCCGAAATTAAACGATTTACCAGCTGTACATCGGCCATTTCAAGAGAGAAAATCATTACTTTTTTTCCGAAATCGACGGCTGCATTACGCACCAAACTCAATGCGAAGGCTGTTTTACCCATCGCAGGTCTAGCGGCCAAAATAACCAAATCAGACGGCTGCCATCCAGAAGTTATTCGATCCAAATCGCTAAATCCAGAGGCTACACCAGTAATTCCGTTGTTTTCTGTGTTTTGTCTGGCTTCTAGGTCTTTGGTGGCCTGATTAATTAGCACGTCGATGGAACGGAAGTTGCGTTTAAGTCCGGAATTTTTAATTTCAAATAATTTTCTTTCCGAATCATCCAACAGCAAAAAGGAATCCTGGGTATCGTCGTAGGCCTCTTTGGCAATTTCTGAAGAAACCCGAATCAATTCCCGTTGTACAAATTTCTGGGTTAAAATACGAGCATGGTATTCCAAGTTGGCACCGCTGCTCACTCGGTTGGTTAGATGAGCCAGGTAATAAGCACCACCAATCAAATCTAATTTTTGGTGGTTGCGCAATTCGTTAGCAACCGTTAATAAATCGATTGCAGTACCTTGGATATACAAGTTGTGAATGGCTTGAAATATCTCTTGGTTTTCTAATTGGTAGAAGTGCTTCGGTGTTAGGATTTCTATCACTTCGTGCACCCTATCCCGTTCCAACATCATGGCTCCGAGAACCGCTTCTTCCAATTCTTTGGCTTGTGGGGGCATTCTACCAATGGAATCAGGACCCAACTGTTGTTCCAATATTCTATTTGTTTGATTGTAACGATTGCCTTGTTTGGTAGCCATAGAACTATCAAAATAAGTTGAGCGAGAGCAATTTTTTTACGATTTCAAATTAATAATTTGTTCACATACTTCGGTGTGAAACTGGTGGATAAATCGGTTGAGCGGGTCAATTTGTCATGATTTGGAGATATATCCTCAGTTGGCACGATTTGGGCAGTATCCACGAAAACATACAGGTGTAATTTTGTGTTTAATTTACGCCACGAAGCCACCACTAAAAGTTAAATTTGTATAAATCGGTATATAAAGCCATGGAAGCGAAATTTTCTCAACGAGTAAAAGAAGTAATACAATACAGTCGTGAAGAGGCCATTCGGTTAGGCCACGATTACATAGGATGTGAACACCTATTGCTAGGAATCATTCGGGAAGGCGAAGGAAAAGCTATTCAGACTCTGAAGATCTTGGATATTGATCCACTTCGACTGAAAAAGAGCATTGAAGATGTAATCAAAAGTACAGCCATAAAAACCGCTAATTTGGGGAATATACCCCTAACTAAGCAAGCGGAAAAAGCACTGAAAATCACCTATTTAGAAGCGAAAATATTCAAAACCGAACTCATTGGAACGGAGCATTTGTTGCTTTCGATTCTGCGCGATGAAGACAACATTGCTTCCAGGGTATTGAATCAGTATGGGGTGAATTACGATGTATTTAAAGGTGCTTTGGAGGAAGGGATAGAACCCATTCGCGACGAAGCGTCCAGCGAGGACAGCGACACTCCAGAAGAATTTTACAAAGAAGAATTAAAATCAGGGGAAGCCAAGAAAAAAGGCAAGAGTAAGACGCCTGTCTTGGATAATTTTGGAAGAGATTTAACCAAAGCCGCGGAAGAAGGGAAATTAGATCCCATCGTGGGCCGAGAAAAAGAAATTGAACGGGTAAGTCAGATTTTAAGCAGAAGAAAGAAGAATAATCCAGTATTAATAGGAGAACCGGGCGTAGGTAAAACGGCCATAGCTGAAGGTTTGGCATTGCGTATAGTGCAGCGAAAAGTGAGTAGAGTGTTGTTCAACAAGCGCGTTGTTAGCTTGGACATAGCCTCCATGGTAGCGGGAACCAAATACCGCGGACAGTTTGAAGAGCGGATGAAAGCCTTGATGATGGAATTGGAGAAAGCCGATGACGTAATTTTATTCATCGACGAGATACATACCATCGTAGGTGCCGGCGGCGCTTCGGGTTCATTGGACGCTTCAAATATGTTTAAACCCGCCTTAGCTAGAGGTGAAATTCAATGCATCGGTGCCACTACTTTGGACGAATACAGGCAGTACATCGAAAAAGACGGTGCCTTGGAACGTAGATTTCAAATGGTCTTAATCGAACCGGCTTCGCCTGAAGAAACAGTGGAGATATTGCACAACATCAAAGATCGTTACGAAGATCACCACGGCGTTCAGTACACGGATGATGCCATTAAATCTTGTGTGGACTTGAGTGTAAGGTACATGAGCGATAGGCATTTGCCCGATAAAGCTATTGATATTTTGGATGAAGCGGGGGCTCGTGTTCATATTTCTAATATTCATGTTCCTTCCGATATCGTACAATTGGAAAACGAATTGGAATTGTTGAAGCAAGAGAAATACCGCGTAGTAAAAAGTCAGAATTTTGAGGAGGCGGCTAAGTTGCGCGACAAAGAAAAGCGCGTGTCTGAGGATTTAGAAACTGCCAAAGCCCGCTGGGAATCGCAGTCCTCCAGTGAACGTTTTCTGGTTACCGATGAAGATATTGCTGCGGTAATATCCATGATAACCGGCATTCCGCTGAAGCGAATGGGAGAAGATGAATCCAAGCGTTTGTTGAAAATGGCAGAAATCTTGAAAAATCGAGTGATTGGTCAGGACAAAGCCATTGAAAAATTAACCAAAACGATACAACGCACAAGGGCGGGGTTCAAAGATCCCAATCGACCTATAGGATCGTTCATTTTCTTAGGCCCTACTGGGGTAGGTAAAACCGAACTTGCTAAAACGCTGAGTGAATTTTTATTTGATTCAGACGATGCGTTGATTCGGATCGATATGAGTGAATTCATGGAAAAATTTGCGGTGAGCAGATTGGTGGGAGCGCCTCCAGGTTATGTTGGGTATGAAGAAGGCGGTATGCTAACCGAAAAGGTTCGACGCAAGCCATACAGTGTTATTCTATTTGATGAAGTAGAAAAAGCACATCCCGATGTTTTCAATCTGTTATTGCAAGTACTGGATGAAGGGCAAATGACCGATTCGTTGGGTAGGAAAATCGACTTCCGAAATACGGTCATTATCATGACATCCAACATTGGGTCACGGCAATTGAAAGATTTTGGCACTGGCGTTGGTTTCGGTACATTGAATAAGGAGGCGAATAAGGAAAAAGATTCCAAACAAGTGATAGAGACCCAATTGCGTAAATTCTTTTCGCCGGAATTCTTGAACCGTATCGATGATGTAATTGTATTTAACTCATTGGCTAAAGAAGAAATTATCCAGATCTTGGAAATTCGGATGAAGAAGGTACTTAAGAGAATTGCCGATATTGGATACCACGTTGAGTTAACGGAAACAGCAAAATCGTTCTTGGCGGATAAAGGATTTGATCCCGATTTTGGTGCTAGACCATTGCAGCGCGCATTGCAGAAATACATGGAAGAACCATTGGCTGAACAAGTGTTGCAAGGTAATTTGAAAGAAGGAGCTTATTTAAAGGTTGACCATGCCGAAGGTGCCGATGAATTATTAATAACAGTGGCGGCAAAAGCGTTGCCAACGGAGGAAACGAAAGCATTGGAGGCCGGTATCCCGGAAACGGAGGTAGCGAAACCCAAACGAGGAAGATCTCCTAAAAAAGATTCGTAATCGCTAACAATAAATCTAATGAGTCATGAAATACCCCTCGAGTAGGGGTGTTTTTTTTATACTATTTTGGTGGCAAAAATAGTTGCTTAGAAAAATCTTCTAATTTCTAAAAATCTACTTTTATAATACGGTTGATTAACCGAATCGATGCGAATACCACTGCTGGTTGCGGAATGGATAAAATAGATATTGGAATCGGTTACTTCCGTAATGATGCCCACATGTCCGCTGATTCTTCTTGATGAATTACTGCCTGTAAAGCAAATTACATCACCGGGTTTGGCTTCGGATTTGGTAACACTGATTCCCGCACCATGAAAACCGCTGGAACTGGCAGGCGTCTTAATGCCCAAAACACTGGAGTAGCAATACCCAACAAATCCACTGCAATCAAAACCTTGGGGCGATTTACCTCCACTTCGGTATCTTGTACCCAAATGATTGTAGGCCTCCTCTAACAGGGCATTTATTTCGGGCAATCCCATGGATTCAGTTACGACTTCTGCGTTTGATGCTACGATTTTATTGGATACCTGAGCAAACAGCCCATTCAAACTTAACCCTACAAATACAATTATTAGTAATACTCTCATCTCAATTCGTTTTTATCGGTTAGGGCAAAATTTTCATCATGGATTTGTAGCGTTCGGCATAGGTAAGTCCAGCTTTTTTGCCTTTGGTTTCCCAGCGTTGTTTCATGTTTTGCACACGGTTCCCAGGATTGGGGTGCGTGCTTAAAAATTCAGGAATATTGCCTTTGTTTTCTTTCTCCATTTTTTCAAAGAAACCTGCAGCTCCTGTTGGGTTGTAGCTAGTTGCGTACAACCAATCTACGGAACAATTATCGGCTTCGGTTTCTGCATCGCGTCCGTAGCTTAATTGCGCTAAGTTGGTAGCTATACGCAGTAATTGCGCTTTGTCTGCTCCAAATATTAATTCAAGCAATAGATTAACTCCAAATTCTCGGGTTAATGCGTCAGTAGAATGCCTTTTTTCGGCGTGAGCCATTTCGTGACCCATAACGCCCGCCAACTGATCCTCACTTTCCAAGTATTTCATGAGGCCTGTGTACACGTAAATGAAACCACCAGGTGTACAAAATGCATTTTGAATGGTATCGTTCTTTATCAATCGGACACGCCAAACAAAATCTTTTTTATGTTCAAGGAGGTTGGTGGCTAGAATACTATCCCGAATTCCATAAACATATTGATATATCACCGAATTTTTACTGGAATCGATGATGGGCATGTTGGGGTCGTTTTCGATGCTACTGGCAACTTGCAGTCCCAAGGTTACATCGTTTTCAACGGGGAAAATATTTACTTTCCCAATCCACGACGAGCAGGCCGAAAACCACAACGTAGCACTTCCCACAAAAATCCAAACCAAAAAATTCCTCTGTAACGATGTCATAAACGATTCGCACGCATTTAAGCAATAAATATGCCAAAAGGAAAATAAATTGAAAAATACCTAAAAGGGATAATCCAAACCGATAACGATGGTGGTTTCGTTCACAAAATATTGGCCTAAACCCGTTTGAATGCCATTGGCAAGTACCCATCGGTTTTCCAAGGATTTGGATGGATCGCGCAAAGGCCAGCCCCAATCCAATCGGAACATGAAAAAATCCAAATCGAAGCGCATTCCAATTCCGGTGTTTACAGCAATTTCGCCAATGAAATTCTTTCTATTGATAACCCCGTATCCGGCTGTAGAACCTCCGGCATCTGAAAAATTCCAAATATTACCAGCATCCAAAAACAAGGCACTCTCAATAAAATTCTTAATCAAGGTGAATCTATATTCTACGTTGGCTTCGTAAATAATCTCACCACTTCGGTCTATGATGGTCCCCACCGAGTTGGGTGTATTTCCCGGACCCAAACCGCGGGGACGCCAACCACGGAGGGAGTTGGATCCGCCAATAAAGTAGCGTTTATCGTAGGGAATTACCTGGCTATTGCCGTAGGGAATGGCTAATCCCATTTTTGCTCTAACAGCAATGCTATTGAGTTCGTCCAACGTTATTCGGTAACGAAATTCGGTTTCAATTTTGGAATATTGGAAATAATTTACCCCTAGAAACTGATAATTGGAATCGGGATTAAATTGGTCTTCGGTAAGATATCGGTACAGCCGATGTAAGTTACCCGATGCTTCAAAACCCATCCGTATGAAGTAGTAGTTTTCGCCGGGTTTATTTCGATCGTTCGCTAAAATTATACCTATTTTGGATGCCGATATGAGTTGGTTGGTGAATACGCGTTTAACAAAATCTTGATCCAATTGCGGCAACTTGGGTAAGAAATCGTTGCTTAAAACGTTGCGATTATAACTCACTTCCAAGGGGGTGTAATACCAGCTAAGTTTGGGCCTGATAAACTGAAAAGATACGCTGGCAGGAAGGCTGCTTCGCAAGAAATTAGGGTTGTTTTCGAATTGATAACTCAGGGAAAAGACAGTGTTTTTTCGTTCAAAAATCTTTCTTGAGTCCAATTCGTTGAGCAATCGGAAATTGGGCAAAGAAAGTTGTGCATTAAATCCTTGTTGTATGCCTTGTGCAAAGTTAAATTCGCCGATGTCGCCTCGTTTGAAAATCGCTTCCCAAGAGGTAATACTGGAAATTCGCAGATTTTCGGCATTGCCAAACATGTTTCGATTGGTAAAACTCAATATTCCCGCCAATCCAAAACTCTGTTGGGATTGCGTTTGAAAGTTTGTTCCAGAACTGCCTTGGGGAGAATACAATACCTGCGGCTCAGCATTCCAGAACATCCGGGGGTATGCTTTTGCCGTGAGGAAGGTAGTAATGGTTTGTGTGGAACTATCGATTTCTTGACGAATATCCACGAATGAAAAAATGCCAAGTTCTACCAACGCTCGATAGGTTTGGTTGGTTTTTATTTGGCTGTACAAATTACCGGAATCTATTTGAAGTAGCGGAGTTAGTGTGGAGAGGTTAATGGTGTAGTGATTTAATTGCAGAATTTTTCCTGGTAATCGAACCAAAGCGGGAGTATTGAATTCTTTGTACTTTGGACTGCATTGAATTTCAAGGACCATTGTACCAAATCGATATGGTTTTAAATTCCCCGATTTGGCATTTGTAGGTGCGCTTACTATCAGGTAAACACTGCCTGATTTATCGCTGTAGGATGTGTCTATTTCGTACCTAAAACAAGAGGGGTTGGCTTCGAAATACCCTCGATCCCGCAATTCTGAGGTAAGCGTGGTTTTGGCGTCATTTAAATGATTGAGATTCAGGGGCCAATATTGTCTTGCAATGGGGTTTTGGGCAATAATTGAATCCACTAAATATTTTACTGTGGAATCTACGGATTCGGTGATGAAAGTTTGAAGTTTATAGGGCTTTTCGGGATAGATATGGTAGGTAACTTTGGCTTTTCTTTTTCGTTGAAATACCATTTGCGAAACGCGGGCATCGAAGTAACCTTCGTTGAATAGATAATCCCGAATGTTATCGGTAGACAATCGGATAAGTGCGTCTGAGACCAAAATTGGCGGTTCTCCCCATTGATTTCTAAGTTTGGATCGCCAAGCCACAGAATCGTTTTTTTCGGGATGTTTATAACTGCTCCCCAACGCGTAACTCCATAAAAAAACAGGCAATCGGTTGAATAAAACACGTTTGTTGGGCCGATGTAAAATTTGTGCTTTGATTTCCCCCTGCTTTAAAACCTTGTTATCGTGCACCATCACGGAATTCTTTCGCAACAGGTACTGACCTTCTGGAATGGTTTTTTTTACTCCACATCCAAAAAACACGATTGCTATCGAAAGGAGCAGGCAAGTTGCGCTACTACCAAGAAAATGAGGATATTTGTGTTTAATATATGCCAAGTCAATCCCAAATGAAGCACCTGAGTTCGCTCAAGTTATCCAAATTCAGACAAAAATATGGGCAATTTGTGGTGGAAGGGCGAAAAGCAGTAGAGGAAGTATTCCACAGTGGATGGAAAGTGTTGGGGATTTGGTGCACCGAGGAGTTCATAGCTAAGCATCAACCGACCTATACGTTTGATAGAATGACCGTTGCTGAAAACAAGAAATTGTCTACCATGGAAACGCCTCCAGGGGTTTTGGCCTGGGTAGAAATCCCTGCCTACGATGATAATCCCTCCGAGGTGAGCGCCGATAAAATTTCGTTTACCTTGGTTTTGGATGGCATTAGCGATCCCGGTAATTTGGGAACGCTTATTCGGCTGGCCGATTGGTACGGGTTATCCAATATCGTAGCGAGTTTGGATACGGTAGATTCGTTTAATTCCAAAGTGCTTGCAGCCAGTATGGGGTCGTTTTTGCGGGTTCGCGTTACCTATGTGGATTTGCCTCGATGGATTTCTCAGTTTTCGGGGACGATTTGTGGCGCAGATTTGGTTGGAGAATCCGTGTATGATTGCGAGGTTCCTCAACAATTAGCATTGATAATCGGCAGTGAATCGCACGGGTTGAGAGCGGAAGTTAAGCAATCGTTGCAGCGATTTGTTACCATTCCCAGAATTGGTGAGGCCGAAAGCTTGAATGCCGGAATTGCCGCCGCCGTTATAATGGATAATCTTTTGCGTAAAATGCAAATTGTTCCCAGTAAATCATAGTGCCATAGCCGAGCTTCTGTTGTAAATTTGTAAATAGCTCAATCGCATTAAAATCATGCAATCCTCGGTGCATCAAAGTCTTTATCGGTATATTCTAGCTTTTCATAAGCAAGAATGGATGCGGGGATTATTGAAATGGTTGCTAACCATATCCACTGTATCGGGTTTGATAATATACTTAGAGTATTGGTTTTGGTTGAATAAATATGCAAAGTCGAGTTTATTCTTTGCTACCACCCTCATTTTTATAATTACCGGGTACCGTTGGTTTTGGATACCTTACAGAAAATATAAAGGTGGCAAGGGACGTCTCTCCCATGATCTTGCCGCGAAAATAATTGGTGAACAATTGCCAGAAATTGGCGATAAGCTGTTGAATTTTGTTCAATTGGAAAGGCAGGCAACCACCGAAGGCGTGGAATTACTCAACGCCGATTTGCTAAGGGCTTCCATTGAACAAAAAACCTTTGAATTATCCAAAATCCCCATAATTGAGTCGTTACCCTGGAAAGCGTATCGCAGGTTTATCAAACAGGCCCTTGCGGTGTTAGCCCTGATTGGGCTAATCTATGTTTCCCAAGCTTCCAAATTGAGCGAGGGAATGGAACGGATGGTAAATTTTAATAAAAATTATGCGCCTAAGGCTCCATTCGCATTGAAATTTAATAACCGTTGGCAAGTAAGGGAAGGTGCAACCTTGGTGTTACAGGTTACTGCCGAAGGCAGTCAATTACCTGAAACGCTGGAATTATTCATCCAGGGCAATTGGAAGAAATTTAGAAAAATTGGGCCATCGCTATTTCAAATTAGTCTCGAGAATTTAGTAGAAGATTGCAACGTAATCGTTAAAGCTAGCGGGTTTGAATTTGGTCCTTATACAGTGAACGTTGTTAAGCAGCCGGTATGGGAGAATGTAGAGTTATTTGCAGATTTTCCTGATTATACGGGACTTGCGGATGGAATAATTTCAATTTCCGATCAAATTTCAGTTCCAGAAGGTACCGTGTTGCAATGGAAAATCCAGTCCAAATATGCACAAGGAACTTTTTTATCCAAAGGTTTTGATAACAAATGGGCAACCCCTGTTGCCATTTCGGACATTTACCGATTGTTGATTAAGTCCTCTGTAGACGTTAGGTTTTTATTGTCCGGTAAATCGGGTATAACATCCGATACCATTGAAAATCAGATTGTGGTGGTTCCGGATTTATTCGCCAATATTGAGGTGCAATCAACAGCAGATTCGGTAAAAGTTGGAACCTGGTATTACTCTGGATTAACAAGCGATGATTACGGTGTGGTAAACGTTCGTTTTCATTATCGAGCTACCGGTAAAGGGGTTTCAGGGAAAGATACTCTTTGGCAAATGCGTACCCTATTTGAAGGCAATCAGCCACAAGTTGGGATAGCCTTTGGTATAGAAAGCAGACAGTTGGTACCCACCAATGCAACCGGTTTGGATTATTATTTTTCTGCAACGGACAACGATAGGGTGCGTGGTGGGAAAGTGAGTAAAACTGAAGTAAGATCCTTGAAATTATTGGATGAAATTTCCATGGTTAGATCGCTAGAAAAACAGGAGGCGGGTATTGGGAAAGGAATGAGTTCCGGTGTTAAAGAATTGAAAGAAATGCAACGAGAGGCGGGTAAGTTGCAAGAGTCCATGCGCAACGAAAAAAGCATGGATTGGAATCAAGAAAATAAAGTTGAGAAATTTATTCAGGAGCAACAGAAAATGTTGAATACCTTGAAGCAATTGCAACAAAAGCAAGAGAAAATTAATGACCAAAAAAAGAATTTAAATTCAGTTAAACCGGAGATTCAAGAGAAGAAAGACGAGATCAATAAACAACTGAAACAATTAACAAATCCCGAAATGCAGAAATTGCTGGAGGAGATTAATAAATTATTGCAGCAGAAAGCCGATAAACAACAATTGCAACAAAAAATGGATGAAGTGAAATCCATGAACCGACAGCAAGCCATGGAGCTGGAAAAGCTAATGGAGCAATTGAAATCGTTGGAATTGGAGGAAGCGGTAGATATCCAACTAAAAGCCATGCAGGAATGGATAGACAAACAGGAGGCATTGGAGAAGAAGACCCAGAACGCATCAAAATCGGAATTAGAAACTTTAAAGAAAGAACAAGATGCATTAACTGCTGAATTGGATAAATTGCAAGAGGGAAATCAACAAATCCAAGAAAAAAACCAAGCATTGGAGAAGCCATTGGATTTGAAAAAGGGAGAGAAAGAACTCAGCGAGGCTAAGGAAGAGGCAAAAAAGGCATCCCAAAATTTGGGAGAACAAAAGAAATCGGCCGCATCCGAGAAACAGAGAAAATCGGCAGAAAAAATGAAGGAAGCTATGCAACAATTGGAGCAGAGTTTTCAGAAAGAACAAGAAAAACGGATGGCAGAAGATTACCAGACATTGAGAGCTTTGTTGGATAATTTAATTGAATTGTCAAATAGACAGGAATCGCATTTCCTAGAATTGCGAAAAATAACAGCTGATAATCCGAGACTGGGTTTTTTGAACAAAGAACAAATGAAATTGAAGGAGAGCTGGCTGTTTTTGGAAGATAGTTTGGAGGCATTGAGTAAGCGACAAATGGCTATTAATCAGTTTGTTACTAAGGAATTGAATGGGATAAATTATCGAATGGAGGAGGCATTGGAGCGATTGAGAGTTAGGAATTTACGGCAGGCGGCTGCCGAGGAGCAGTATGTGATGGCGGGAATGAACAGCTTGGCGGATATGTTGATGGAGAGTTTGCAAAATATGCAA
>JACCDP010766436.1_pt1 | contig 21427 bp, 22 predicted proteins | sample 7445841 | NCBI WGS metagenome assembly JACCDP01 (sample SAMN15323441, study PRJNA562643) | freshwater metagenome | isolation source: river surface water | place: USA:Blue River Watershed | collected 2017-08-17
GGTACAACTGGCCCTACTGGCCCTACTGGACCTACTGGTGCAACGGGTATTACTGGTATAACTGGTACAACTGGCCCTACTGGCCCTACTGGACCTACTGGTGCAACTGGTATTACTGGTATAACTGGTACAACTGGCCCTACTGGTCCTACTGGTGCAACGGGTATTACTGGTATTACTGGAACCACAGGTGAAACGGGTCCTACAGGTTTCACTGGCCCTACGGGTATTACTGGTGCAACAGGTATAACTGGTACAACTGGTGAAACGGGTCCTACAGGTTTCACTGGCCCTACGGGTATTACTGGTATAACTGGTACAACTGGTGAAACGGGTCCTACAGGTTTCACTGGCCCTACGGGTATTACTGGTGCAACAGGTATTACTGGAACAACTGGTGAAACGGGTCCTACAGGTTTCACTGGCCCTACGGGTATTACTGGCGCAACTGGTATAACTGGTGCTACTGGTGCTGCAGGCCCCGCGTTATTTACATTAACAACTGCTCATCCAGCTGAATTGCAATTGACACCTAATTCCGTGTCAAGATATGCCAGCGGTAATTCAAGTCATAATGCTTATATTTTAGAGTATTATCCGTATAACGCTGTCTTCTTTACATTCACCATCCCTCAATTAACGAATGAAATAACGTGTTCATTAATAAATAGTAGCGGACAACAAGTGTATGGTTTTGACTTCCAAACAACTGGGATATATGCTATTTATAATAATGCGCTTGACATAAATTCAATTGGCACCCTTGTAGCAAATGATGTATTTACTATTTCTGTGTCAAAGACTGGCGTATATTGGTATCAAAACGGAGCTCAAATATATACTGATAACTTGGTAGCAGGAACAAATAGTCTACGCGCATCGTTCTATATAGAAAACGTTAATGAGAGTGTCACGAATATTGCATATGGTTATCTTGCGAATGGCGCGACTGGTATCACTGGCCCTACGGGTATTACTGGTGCAACAGGTATTACTGGAACCACAGGTGAAACGGGTCCTACAGGTTTCACTGGCCCTACGGGTATTACTGGTGCAACAGGTATTACTGGTCCACAAGGTTTGGCTGGTATATCTAGCGGTTTGGTTTTCTTCTTAGATGGTCCAACTTCTATAACACCTCCTCCATCAGCAGATAATCTAATATTAATTCCTGACCCCGGAGCAAGAACATCCATTACATTTGCTCCATCTGCAGGTTCTGGAACTCAACTAATGGCAACTTTTATTACACCTGCAACGTCATTAAATACCACAACCATAGTTGGCGGAATATGGTATTCCAATATATATGCAAGCACAACAACGGCACCAAATAATAATGATTTTGCATACTATATTGTAATAAATGAAACAGACGCTAATGGCGGGCTTATTACTCAAATAGCTACTACGATAACGGAGCCTGTTGGTATAACTAATGGTACTAGTATAGTTATTTACGAAGCTCAAGTATATGTTCCCACAAGAACGTTAGCATCATTAACAAGCCGAATACAATTACAAGTGTATATGATTTACAATACTTCCAATAAAGCAGTTTCTATCTACATGAGAAATACATCTGCATCTAATATTATAACAACACTTGCGACAAATGTGGTTGGTCCTACAGGTTTCACAGGTATTACTGGTGCAACTGGTATTACTGGAACAACAGGTGAAACGGGTCCTACAGGTTTCACTGGTATTACTGGCGCAACTGGTATTACTGGAACCACAGGTGAAACGGGTCCTACTGGTTTCACTGGTCCTACTGGTTTCACTGGTATTACTGGTATTACTGGAACAACAGGTGAAACGGGTCCTACTGGTTTCACTGGTATTACTGGTGCAACAGGTATTACTGGTATCACTGGTCCGACTGGTATCACTGGTCCTACTGGTTTCACTGGTATTACTGGTGCAACAGGTATTACTGGTATCACTGGTCCGACTGGTATCACTGGTCCGACTGGTATCACTGGTCCTACTGGTTTCACTGGTATTACTGGTATTACTGGCACTACGGGACATACTGGTCCACCTGGCCCAAGTGTAACGAACATCAGTTCAAATACACTTACTAGTACGACAATTGACACATCTGATAATTTATACACTATAACTAATTCAAATACTACATTTAATGTTAGTCCCAATACAACTTATGCATTGAATTATACCATTTATGCAACAAAAAGCGACCCTGGTAGCACAACAGCACAATTTTACATAGATACATTATTTAATACTGGAACTGCCGCACCTTTTATATTTAATAGTACTAACAAGTTGGGAGTCGGACTTAGTGCAACACAAAGTTTAAGTATTGGAATTAATGATTCTATAAAAACTCCACTAGGGGCAACTACTATGACAACTACCTTAAAAGCAATTGATAGTAATGTGATTACGCCCTATAATGTTGGTGGAAAGTTAGTAGTTCAAATATCGCCTACATCGCCGTGATAATACAAAGAGATTGATTGAATAATAATTTACGTAATAAAATAAATTATTATACACACCATTGTCATGTCATGCGATTTTACATCTTACATGGATGGTTTCCGTTGAAGATGCCCAATTTGAGAATTTTGGACAAGGCCTCTGCGGTCTTGATGCCCTTTACGCTATTTCCGTGCTCGTCCAAAGGGGGCGAAATAATGCCAATGCCCATGATACCAGGCACAACAATAAGTAATACCCCTCCGACACCGCTCTTGGCAGGAAGACCCACGTTTGTAAGCCATGTCTCAGAATACTCGTACATTCCGTTGGCGACCATATGGGTTAAAATATACGGAATATATCTTGCATCAACGGCGCGTTCGCCTGTTTTGGGATTCACACCGCCGTTGGCCAAGGTAGCCGCCATAACCGCAACGTCTTGACTCGTTACCAACGCAGAACATTGTCTGGTGTAAACGTCCAAGGTATCTTCCACGTCTCCATAGAAGCGTTTATAGGATTTCAACAAGTAGGCAATCGCGCGATTGTGGTCGCTATTGCTGTATTCCGAGTTATATATTGAACGCGAATATGTCAACTTACGCCCAGCAAACTTGCTCATGTTATCAAATATTTTCTTTTCAAATTTGGACTTGTTTTTCTCATAGGATATACTGGTTGTCGCCATGGCGCCGCCGTTTTCAAAGGAGTTCAAGGTATGATTCGCGGATTCTTCAATCGCTGCGACGGAGTTGAACACGGTAGATGTTTGTTCGGTGCCAATCATTTGCTTCACCTTTGCAACACCCTTTGCTTTTAGTGCAAGAGCCAAGCTGAACACTTTGCTGGCGGATTCAAGCGCGAATTCCTTGTCGCACATGCCGACATTGTATGCTTCGCCGTTAATAGTATACACAGAAATTGCATAGGAATTTGGGTTAACCTTTTTTAATTCGGGGATATAGTCCGCGTTTTTGCCACCTTTTGTGTTTTTCAAGTGATTATAAACATGCTCAATAACATTTTGAATTGATATCATTAATATAATATAACAAAATAGAATTTTACTATTTTGTTATATCCAGACTTACATACACAAATACTTCTTATCAATGGCGGTATGTTCAGCAACGCGACGAATTATCTTGCCAAAGTCTCTCTTCACTTCTTCGTCATCCACTGGTCCGATGGCTTCCATATTTATTTTCAAATATTGTTCGTTTTTCCTGCTGTTATATTCCGTGCATCCTGGATTCGCCTTTTTCCAGTCATCGACGCGCAAAATATTCTTGTGTGTAAGTTGCTTAATAATCTTTCTCAGCCTATCCAAGTTTGCATTATCGCGTTCCCACTTATTATCATCCTTAATATGAATGATTTCTCTCTTGACGTCGCTGCAATGAATGGGTCTCTTGGTTATATCCAAGCTATTGAGACGATTTACAAAGACCCGAGACATGCCTTCGGCAAAGCCGACTTCGCCCATCTTTTCAAGCTCTGGCAGACTCAATTCAAGAGATTGAATAAAATCCTTCATATTCATGGCATCTTTGCAGGTCTCATTCAAGAAGAATTGTAGGTTGAATGTCTTATTGTTGTTGTTATTATGACTATGGTTGATGTTATTATTTATTTGGCTATTTTTTGCGACTTCTATTATGGTCTTGTTTTGTTCAATAAGTAATTGCTTGAATTCTTGGTTTTGCTTGACCAGTTAAAGAATGATATTCATTTGCATTGGGTCATCAACGTGTAGGGGTATTTGTGAGCTATTTTGGTCTGTGAGCGCGTGTTCGTAATTGCAATTCTTTTTATGTCTATAATAACCGCTATCATATTTATATATATTCCCACATACACATGTATATTGCTTACATATTTTGTTAGGATTTTTTGGATTTTGCACGCTATCATTACTACCATTACATAATTTTGTATGTTTAAGGGTTGAATTATGTTTAATATAATCCTTTTTACTACACGTTGTATAATCACATATTTCGCACTCATATGTTTTAGGGATTTTTTGGGATAAATTTACTATCATTTCTACCATTATAATGATAGTACAGAAAAAATCCCTAAAGCTTCCGCGCCAAAAAATAAAAAAATTAGCATCACAAAGTTGAAAATATTTTTTCAGCCATGAGACGCTAATTTTTCATTATGCTCACAAATGATCGATTTTCCAAAAGTATTTTAGGATTTTCAAAAATGGACATTTATAAATGTCCATTTTTCATTTTCTGAAAAAGGATTTGGGGTAAAAAATCGTAAATTTGCAAGTTTTTGTAATTTTATATTTTTAATATTCTGGGGTATGTTTCTTAAAAAGCGACCCATGACTAGATAAATTCGCAATATCATTTGTAATAATTTTTGGGTTTTGATAATCACATGTAGACATCCATATTTTTATAATACAAAAGTTTTTTTTTGGCGATATGGTAATTCCCGTTACGTTGGCAACAAAAGACTCGTTGCTACTTAATGAACCACCCACAAGAACATAGCTCAATTCTTTCCACACATTATAGACGTGTTTATTTGAAACCTTGTATGAAAAACAACCACCATTGCGATTTTGCGGGTCTTCCCAAGTTGGTTTAATTCCTTCACGCATTAAGAACATCATGCAATTCTTAACTAAAATGTCTGGCAAGGTTTCAATGACAGCAATAGTTTCTTCCACGCTATTAAAGGTGTAAATATTCTTGTAACTATTAATCCCCCAGTCTGTGTCATGTGGTAAATGAGCCCATAAGCACCATTTATCTGACAAGATATGATACTCTTCTTCCATTCTTGTTGCCAACATAGATTGGGGAGTTACCATTTGTATAACTATAACTGATAATTTTTATATTGTTTTACTATAATGTTCAATCATCGGCTGGGTCCGGCGCTCCCACCAAGGATGTCGTTTCTGTAATGACATAGGAGTCCTTTAAATAGCACAATGACTGATTTTCACGTATGGTTATCGTGTTTACATTATTGTCCATTATTTTTAAGGTATATCCCTCAACAAGTTGTGTGATGGGAATATTAAAAAGCTCGCAAAATTTGTCATTATAATGCTTTCTAATAAAATACATTAAAAAATTCACATCAATGACATTTTCCACGATGGCATAGGTATACCCATCGTGTTTATTTGTGAATTTTATTTGCAATTTTTTATCGCCAATACACAACTCAGACATAATAAATTCGACACTTGATAGGGTGTAGTTCTCAAAGTTATTAAAACTACTTGGAAGACATTTATGCAATACTTGATGGTATTTTGATGTATCCACAAGAAAATCATAATCATCCTTGAACCAATAAGTATCCTCTTTATTTGATTTGTGTATAATATCGCCGTTTTTCACAAAACAGATGGTTGCATCGTCGGCTATCAATTCCTTAAGTGATTTAAAAAATTCACTTTTTTGAATAGGTAAAATAGTTTGGTCGTAAAGTTGTCTCACTACTATCTGCGCATAACTAAACATCCACATAACTTCATACGAAATTCTTGTAAATAAATCCATAATAGAATAAGCCATATACATGTCTTATTCTGTTACTTTTTATATTGTTTTATGTGTGTATTTTTTTGCTGCAATGTTGCGCTAATTATTGTGTGTTTTGCATCCACGGGCAATAGACATCGCCGCTAGTATTTCCACCCCTCATTCCATGTTGTTGAGACACGGATGATTGCAAAATGAAACATCTAGGGTCAATTGTTTGTGGGGGTGGTGTGGGCGTGGGTGTAGGTGGTTGCACAGGTGTATCTTGTGGGGTTTTTGTAAATGAACCAGTTGTATCATTTAATCCAAACGCATACAAAAGCATTGCAGTAATTATGGTCATTAGAACAAATGGAATAAATACTATAATCCACGAAATTATGCCTAAACCTCCTTGGCATAATAGATTTAATAAAAATCCAATGATGGACATTACTATAAATTTCATAAACGCAGTATTATATAATCCTTTTACAAGGTCAATGATTATTTGAGTTAACGAAAATACAATATAAATAAGTGCTGGCGGACAGATTGTCGTCATATTACTCTACCTTATACTATGTTAGTAAAAAAAGGTTCGCCGTCCTTTAAATATCCAATCTTTTCGCCAACCTCGTCATTTGGAAGGGCTTCGTATATAATACCATTTTCTTCGTTATTTGTGTAATATGTTTTATCATCGATTTCAATTTCAAACACTTCTTCCTCCTCTTCTGTTTCAGCTTCTTCTTCAGCAACCACTTCCTTCTTCTCCTCTTCTTCCACCACCTCCTCTTCTTCATCTACCACCTCCTCTTCTTCATCTACCACTTCCTCTTCCTCATCCACCACCTCCTCTTCTTCATCTACCACTTCCTCTTCCTCATCCACCACCTCCTCCTCTTCGCCTTCCGACTCCTCCTCAGAGACTACTGGAGCAGCAACATCAAGTTTTACAACCTTGGTCTGTGTAATATTTGAGTTTGTCTGTTGTGGCTGCGTATTCTCAATCAATTCAGCATAAACCTTTGTTCCTGTATCTGCTACAACATTGTCGGTAGTAGGCTCTGTAATTCTCAAGGAAATATTTTCTTCTTCATGCCGTTCGTCCTTCTCATTCTCATAATTATACAATGCTGTCTTGAGTGTTGAAATCTCAGCAGTAAGCTCATTTATTTGGTTAATTAACATGCGAATAATCCCCTTGTTTCCTTTGCTCCCCTCTTTCGTCTTTTTAAAGTCTTTCAATTTACGAACAACTGGAAGCTTCATAATATGTTTATAAGTCTTTTTATACTTTTTGTAATTCGCCATGTATTTATCTAGCATTTGGTATAACTCACGTTCAATCAACGCGGATACCTGTTTCATCAATGAATCAATCGGCAATACTTGAGTAGTCATGTCTACAGAATACTACAAGCATGTTTTTATATGGTTTATACAATATTTTAGCGTTGCACTATTTTGCGGTAGCTAACCCCTTTTAAAATATCAAGCAATGTTAATGGACAAGGATAGTAAAATTGCATTTGTTAGTAATGAAGAACTTGAAGAGAGAATACTATTAGTCATGAGACAAACGGACTATACCCATGAGGTTGCAAGAGAGAAGTTAACTGCCCATAATTATGACGCAATTAAATGTATCAAGGCGTATATGGGAATCGCTGAAAAAAAGGCACCAGCGCAAGTATCCTTGAATCAGCAAATATATCGTGAGCTTAGAACTCAATTGGGGTCTGTCGCGTTGCCAGAACCAACCCCTTAATGCAGATACATACAAATTTGTGTTTTCAGATTTGTATATATTTTGTTGGCCTAGCTAGACCATAGAATGTTTAGAGGAAGCCGCCATGTTATTACTCGGCAATTTGTCCGAATTTCTCATTGAAAATGTTCGTCTTCACAGGCGTTTTTCGCTGAAGCTTCTTTTTAATACCTTGATTATTTGTCGGGATGATTTTGTTGTTAATGATATAGTCTTCGTTGTCTTGATGCAACTCGGGCATAATTCGTGTTAAAGGCTTGTCTACTATCAAGAACAACCGCTCATTGCTCAACAGCGTCCTATATTCTTGTATGGAAAGATTGCCGTAATACTTTTCAAGCATGTAGTATGGGTTTGGAGCTGGCTTAATATTTTTCTTGTAATCATAAATTTTGGTATAGATATGATTCAACAAGTGATAGCGCTCAAATTTCGTTGAGCTATCAATGTTTTCCTCCATCAAATATGCAACACTGCATTCTGGGCTACAAAAGCAACCATACACGTGATATGAATCGTTTAAAAAATACTTGGGAATATACACGGGCGGATTGTCAAAATCGTGTGTGCACCAAAAACAAGCAGACTTCTTGTCATTAATGTTGTTCAAATGTAAGCAATGTTCAAGTTGTTTTAGTTTTTTCCAAATTTCTTTTGTTTCGGCGTCCTTTTCACAAGTATTGTTATGCGACGGCTCTAATTCGCATCCGCCATATGAAAGCTCATCATATGCACTTGCATGGTTTACATAGATATGAGATGTATCTTGATGAATCGGTTCATAGACAATTTCAGAAGAAAAATTGTACGACTCAATATCTTCATTTTGTTTAATATTCAAATCTTTCAAAGAACACTTAAGATGTAAAATAATATTTTCTTTTGCGGCCTCAACGGCAACAACGGGTACAACAGGTTGGACGATTTTGCCGCCCTTGGGCTTACGTCCGCGTTTTTTTGGTAGGGGTTTGTTATCAGCACCAGCCTCGGTGTCGGCGTCAGCCTCGGCATCGAATGTATCCGCGTCTTCGGCGGTATCTGAAACAAGAATGGTTAGTTTTTCTGCAGGTGGAGGATTGGTAGATACTTCTTCATTCACCAATACTATTTCGGGTGGAGGGTTAGTTAACGCCTTTGGTTTTCTGCCTCGCTTTGGTTTATTCTCTGTAGTGCTATTTGTATCGGTCATATAACAACCTATAAAGGCATCAATTTAAATTGTTTATATTAATACTTTAGGCGGAGAACGGGGACCAGGGTGTTTATGTTGATTTATAGCAAGTTCGGCAAACTGGCGCATAATTATCGGACCCAATCAATGTTTGCTGTGTTTCGCTTGTAAGACGCATAGAGAATATTCCAGGTTCGCCAGTTTTACATATGCTACATAGACTGGTTAGTTTCGTTACTTTATCGCACAAGGGAATTAAATCTAGAATCTGTCCGAACTTTTTGCGCTGGAAATCGCCATCCAAACCAGAAATGTATATTTTTTTGCCGGCTTTTAACATGGATTCTACTGCAGGATACAAGTCTTCAAAGAATTGCCCTTCATTGATTAGTATGACATCTGCGCTGCGCACTTGGGCATTGGTTTCCCACATAGGAGCAAGCGACATGGTTTGAATACAAGGAATCATGTGTTTGTCATGCGTGCTCATCATAGTATCATGATAACGCGTATCTAAAGCATAATTGATAACGGCGACGGGTATACTGCAAAACATGCATTGTTTATATATTTCAGTTAATTTGCTGGTTTTGCCTGAAAACATGGGACCAAGAATGATTTCTAAATATGCGCGAGCCATAGTAGTCTGAGTAGATTTTGTAGGTGGATACTGCATGATATATATTTACACTTTCAATTATTTTATAAAATATAACGTGTTTCAAGGAAAATAAAAATATGTAAAAAAGACGATTTAAAATTAATGATGCATATTACGTAATTGCAATGAATACATATTGTCCGTTTGTAGAAAAACACAGACCGACCCAATTCAACGATATAGTGCTAGACCCGCTAAACAAGAAGATTCTAAATAATATCATTGAAACTTCTTATTTTCCGAACTTGCTTTTTTATGGACCGCCAGGGACAGGCAAAACAACGACCATTATCAATTTAATAAACGCATATCAAGCAAAATTAAATAATAAGGACGCGGGGCTAATGATTCATCTAAACGCGTCCGACGAGAGAGGGATTGATGTCATTCGCAATCAAATAAACGCATTTGTCACGTCAAAACCGCTTTTTAACGAGGGCATGAAATTCGTCGTCTTGGACGAAGTAGACTACATGACAAAAAACGCCCAACAAGCCCTGCGGTATTTATTGCAAAGTTATTCAGATAATGTCCGATTTTGTTTGATTTGCAACTACATCAGCAAAATAGACATTGGGCTTCAGAATGAGTTTCTCAAACTTCGGTTTAATCAGTTGCCCAAGGAGGATATTATCGTATTTTTGAATAAAATCTCCATTTGTGAAAATCTCAACATGAGCGAAGAGATATTGCAATGCGTGCAACAATTGTATAAATCGGATATTCGCAGCATGGTTAATTTCATGCAATCCAATCAAGATATATTAGATACGCATTATCATATCATTGACAAGGATGTCTGGGAAACGCTGATGGACAAAATAAAAACATCTAAAATAGAGGTCGTTGTAAATTACGTGCTACAACTAAGCAGGGCATACAACGTAGATAAAAAAAATATAATTACAGATTTCTTGAATTATATCATTCGCAATTACAAAAATACTATCACCTCGGAATTCCTAAACTTCGTTGAAAATACTATACACTTTCAAGATTACAAAGGTCATCTTACTTACTCTTTGCTGCGTTTAAGCGGTTTTTTGACAAAAACGTCATCAAATGTCTCAAGTCTAACCTGAAGTTTGCGTAAGAAATCGTTTGGCGGGGATGCCTTGGACGGGTCGAAGAAATTATACACGCATTCCGTTTTTTTAGTAGGACTGCTAAGAGGAATCGGAATCGCGACACTGCTTTGAGACGCCAGCATTTTAATATCTACATACAAAAAAATTTGGTGGCGGGGCGGAATAAAATAAACAATTGAAAAGAAAACTACTTAAAGAATTTAAAGGTATATTATAGTTATACTTATGTCGCTGAATATTGACGACGAATGGGAAAATTTTATATCATGCGTGCACGACGACGATGATGATGAAACCATAGATGATATGGAAAATACACATATGATTAGCGCGGACATTTTGCACGAAACATGCCCTAAAGCTTCTGACATATATATTTCCACAAAAACAAATATATCCTATTTAAATCGGGCAATTGATTTGAAACCCGTGTTTTGGCAAATTCCTATCATGCCCTACGGCGAAACGCGCACAGGTGTTGTCAAGAAACAAATGAAGTTTAACTCTTTGTATCCTGAAGAGTTGGAGTTGATTCAAAAACGATTGCAAGACGAAGTCTGTGTTGAGGAAAATGTTATTACAAGCATCAATAATCCCACTGGACGCATCAAGTTCAAGGATATTCGTAAGGTAAGCATTGGCATTTCTCAGAAGGATTTGATGAGTTATCGTTGCAAGAAGAAGAGCGCGTTCTACAATTGTTTTGTCATGATTTTGCGTATGAAATATATGGACAAATTCAAGGAATTTCATGTGAAGGTGTTTAATACTGGCAAACTGGAGATTCCTGGCATTCAAACAGAGGAATCGTTTCTTCAAATCTTGGACATGGTCATTGAAATTCTACAACCCTTTGTGCCTGAAAAATTAGAATATTTGCCCAATACGACTGAAACTGTTCTAATCAACTCCAATTTTAATTGTGGATTCTATATCAATCGCGAGGCGCTATTTGATATCCTCAAGACGAAATATAATATTCAGTGCATTTATGACCCTTGCTCCTATCCTGGTATTCAGTGCAAGTTTTATTACAATCCTGCGGATGCAGCACATCACGGCAGTCGGTTGAGCGCATTAGACTTGAAAACCGCTGTTAATATAGTTGACGTATCGTTTATGATATTTCGCACAGGTAGCGTATTGATTGTTGGCAAATGCCAAGAACCCGTTCTTATGGTAATTTATGAATTTCTAAAAAAAATATTGTTGGATGAATTTAAACAAGTCGGAATTAAACTTCAAGACCCGACTATGCTATCTACTAAAAATAAAAACAAAAAAATCCGAAAGAAGACCATTATGGTGAATTTATAAATATTGTGTGTTTGGTTTTGGTTCTGTATTTTTTCTATACAAATACTGGTTCTTTCGTATGGACATCTTTTAGAGGCACTATTTTATTTCGTGATTTTTTTATAGAATACCAGTAATATGCAAATATTATCAATATGCCCGCAATACATCCAAATACTATGTACATCGTTGTTTTATTTGTCATGCAACATTCTTCTCTATTCTGAGAACAACAATACTCATTATTGTTATTCTCAACACACAAATTATCTGTTTGCAGACTTTCGTACCAATAACATTTATCTATTTTGTTGCACTTTTCATTGCAATTTGTTTCACTTATGATTATAGTTGGTTGAATTGTCGGTGCTCGCAATAATGATGCAGGATACGTACAATAATATACATTTATTGCGCAACAATCATATTTCCCATCTGCACGCATACAAGTATTGCTATTACATTCGTAATCAATATACCCAATCGAGAAATTACATACTATATTGTACAATTTATCGCCTGGGCAAGTATTTGGGTCTAAACATGTTGTCATTTGTTATTGATTATTGATTGTTTTATATACTATATAACAATAATAATATATCAATTTTATTGTTATATCACGCGCGGTTTCAATCATCTATTATATTCAAATTCTTGAAATATTTTATCCATTCACTTGTATTCTTTTTTTCCGTCTTTATTTCTATGATTGTTGCTTTTAATTTGTCTATGTCATCCGCAGACATAGACGTTGTGTTTTTTCTTCGTATTATTATGCTCTCTCCCGTGTTTTTATATAGTTGAATATATGTGTTCATAGTATTTATAATATCATTTTTTGATTTCTTTGAATCCAAGTTGTTTATCAAATAAATTGTTTTTTTATACACATAGGTTATGGCATCTCGCGACGAGAGTTGTAAAAACGCATTTTTCTGTTCAGCTACTTGTGATATGAATTCAAGATAGTAATATATGGATTTTTGCGCGTGATGAAACGCCGCCTCTAAATTTTGCGTGTATAACAACACATATTTAAATACATGCGTTGTTGTTTCTAATCCGCGCAATATTATAAAATTAAACATATTTGGGCTCGTTATTACAAATTTTTGCTTGGATACTGCATTGCAATATTCTACTAGGATTTGTATATATTTATCTATAACATTATTAACTAAAAATATTCCATCGGAAAGATATGTTTCTGTGGATTTCAAAGAATATAATTCTGCCATTTTATATAATACATTATTAAAATACTTTTGATTTTAATTAATATAAAGACTAACGATTTCTTATAGATATAATGTCTGAACAAAAACAATTGACTGGGGGCGCCGAAGCCAGCTATAAATTGCCCAGTGAGGCTACTTTGAAACATGCGTCTAAATTGGCCATCGTTGAAGACAAACCTATTATGCTCGACTATTGGACCGCCTCTTTGGATAAAAAGGCACTTGTTGGTGTCAAGGAGAACGGAGAGAAGTTGTTGGTCAAGAGCGAAGATGAATATACCTCCCCCATTGCCAAGTTTTACAAGAGCGCAACCGAGTATATCATTATTACTGAGAACTCTATTTACCTTGTTTCCTCTGAGATTCCCACCAAGCGAATTTCTTAAATTTTGTGGTGCTATTTTTGTATATGTGTTTAACTTTATTGTAAAGATGAGAATAATAATAAAGTTAAATTGAATCCTATAGTCCTATTTGGAATTTTGTGGAGGACATGGAACATATCCATTTGGATTATGTGTATAATTGCTATATTGACCTAGTGTGGGATAACATGGAAAGCATTTTTGTGTATTACATATGGTTGCCAATCTATTTTTTGCACGACGATTCGCTATGCTAGATGCGCCAATACCTCCCCCACCTGGTTTAAATTTGTTATAAATATAGGTCGGACCATTGCATGTGGTGTTTCCTCCTGGAGCCATTTTTGTACTTAGTCGTGCTCCACCGCCACCTTTGCGCTTATACAAGAATCCCTCAGGGCCAAACCAAAATGCACCTCCTCCTCCACCAACTGCTAAACGTAGAACTGGTGTTGGAGTGGGTGTTGGTGGTGTGGGTGGAGGAACATAGTTAAAAAAGGTGTATAATGGCGTTGCGATACTAGAACCGCCTGTTCCATCATACCCTGGCGTTGTTATCCAATACACATTTTGAAATGCAGTTGCACCATTAAACATATTAGATAAGTCCGTTCCAGATGGCACTGCCCATCCCCTAATATATTGATTAAATAATACAGCGTTTTGAAACATTTGCTCCATAGTTGCTACACTACTAACATCCCAATCACCAATATCTTTATTAAACGCGGATGCTCCATTAAACATTAACTTCATATTAATTACATTACTTACATTCCAACCACCAATACCTTGGTCAAATGACGTTGCGAACTGAAACATGCCTTCCATAAGTATTGCACTTCCGACATTCCAATCGCCAATATATTGGTTAAACACATTAGGATTTAACGCACTAGTGCCAGCAAACATACCACTCATAATTGAAACGTTGCTTGTTTTATTACCCCAAGATAATGCTACACCACCATTATTAAATAATGATGCACCTGCAAACATATTGGACATATTAGTTACACTAATTACATTCCAGGCACTGATATCTTGATTGAAGCTTGTTGCACCTTGAAACATTACAAGCATAGTTTGCACGTTGCTTACATTCCAGCTACTGATATTTTGGTCGAATGAAGTTGCGCCATTAAACATAAAAGCCATAGTTAGCACGTTGCTTGTTTTATTACCCCAAGATAATGCAACACCACCATTATTGAAGTCAGTTGCACCATTAAACATACCAGCCATATATAACACATTACTGACATTCCAGCTACTGATATTTTGATTGAACGCAGTTGCGCCTGAAAACATATTGGACATATTAGCTACATTACTTACATTCCAGATACCGATATTTTGGTCAAATGATGTCGCATTAACAAACATACCCTCCATCACAGCTACATTACTTACATTCCAGCTACTGATATTTTGATTGAATGCAGTGGCACTATTAAACATTCCTGTAAGTTGAGTAACACTTGAAGGAATATTGGATGGCACTGATGTTAAATTAGTTGCATTATAACACAAATAGGCAAAACTCGATACGAAAGCAGGGCTTCCCAAACCCCATGTAGAGAGATTATTAGTAGAAATATCAGTTAAACTTCCTACACCAGCCCAATTAAGTGTTCCGAATGTATTAACTGTGCCACTTACATTAGAAACAATCACAATTACAGAGGCAGCTGATGTATATGTGTGAGTTATCGTGTTAGGGTCTACATTATTGTTGCTAGTGGAATCACCCCAATCTATATCTGCAAGCACGCTTGTTCCAAATATAGGTAATTGGACTTGTGTTCCATTAATCACGCTAAATGTTAAAGATAGCGTATCGCCCATGCGTATATTATAAATTCACATAAAATAATATACCATGTTATATTAAATGCCTAGTAATGGAAGCTTTTGGTTTGGTGGTTCTATGGATTTTCCTGGGTTTTTATACAAGAAAAATACTGGTGTTGGAGCTAGAAAAAGCACCAAGATGGCCCCTGGAGGAAACACCACTTGTAATGGCCCAACCTATATTTATAACAAATACAACCCGGGGAATACGGGTATAGGAGCGCAAAGCACTGCAGTCCGTCGTGCAAAGAACATTAAGGCTGCCGTTTGTGGTCCTAAAATTCCATGCGGACAATTCTACAACTATTTAGGACGTTATGATAATTACACAAGTAATCCAAATGGATATTTCGCGTTTCCTCTTCAAAATAAACAATAAAATACAAAAACCAAGAAAAATATATTCAAATGTATTGAATATATTTACAGAGAGCTCCCACCGAGAATCGAACTCGGGTCTGCTGCTTACTAAGCAGCTGCTTTAACCACTAAGCCACGAGAGCGTGTCAACTGGTATATGCCCAGTTACTATACCTAAGTATTATTTTTGCTAAAATTTAACGCATTACTTGGCCGTTGCCGTAGTCGCCGTTTTCAATGGATTAAACTTGTATACATATTCCAAGCCTAGATGCGATAATCCATGTAGTCCAACTGCGAGAGAAAACAACAAGACTAATTTAATCTTTTCAGTCGCGGCAATTTTGGATATGGTAGAATAATTTGTGTAAATAAGAATCGCGGAAATCAACAACAATATTGCATTCAACATATGTGCGTAGATGGACGGAGCTTGATAAAGTTCATACATATGTTATATATTGATGAGATACTATTTTTTAACAATACAATTTTATGATTTCAACTAATTCCGTATTTTCTTCACGTTCAATTCGTCCAATACATTCTTGCATAGTATCTATCAATTTATCTAATTTATCATCAATATCGGTTTTACTCACATTGGAATCGGGATTAAAACGAATAAATATCCATTTGCCACTATGTATCATGTAAAGGTCATCATAACGAATTTCTTCATCAGTTTTATCATACCCACGATGGCCAAATTCATCGGTTTCAATTGCTAAAATGGTATTACCAATTAACTTACGATGGTCAATGCGACGGCGATGAGTGCAATCACAATTACCTGTATAAAGGGGGAGGTCGTGAATAAATCCTTTAAAGCTTGAATTGATTGTATTTCTTACCATAATTTCTTTAGTATGAGCATATTTAACTTTACTGCGCGCATCATCTGGAAAGCATCGTTTGAAACAAGTTGCGCAATATCCATCGTATTTAATACTACCCATACGACTATCAACCCAAGTGATACAACTTGGACAATGTGCTCCGCCTCCATGGGCACCACATCTGTCGTAACCGCCTATAGCACTTTTATTACATCCAGGTTCAATACAGCGTCTTCCACCTCCATGTGCAATACACTTATCTGTTTTGGCACGGGCAGCTACATTGCAATTCGGTTCAACACATCTCTTACCACCTCCATGTTTCACACACTTATCTGTTTTGCCTGCTATACTCGTATTGCAATCTGGCTCAACACATCTCTTACCACCTCCATGTGCAATACATTTATCTGTTTTGCCTTTGGCAGCCACATTGCAATTCACCTCAATACATCTCTTACCACCTCCATGTGCAATACATTTATCTGTTTTGCCTGCTGCACTCGTATTACAATTCGGTTCAATACATCTCTTACCACCTCCATGTGCAATACATTTATCTGTTTTTCCTGATGCACTCGTATTGCAATTTGGTTCAACACATCTCTTTCCACCTCCATGTGCAATACATTTATCTGTTTTGCCTTTGGATGCCACATTGCAATTTGGTTCAACACATCTCTTACCACCTCCATGCATTTTACACTTATCTGTTTTGCCTACTGCACCCGCATTGCAATTCAGTTCAATACATCGCCTTCCACCTCCGTGTGCAATACACTTATCTGTTTTGTCACGGGCGCTTGCCTTGCAATTCGGTTCAATGCATCTCTTACCACCTCCGTGTGCAATACACTTATTTGTTTTACCTTTGGCACCTTTATTACATCCAGTTTCAACACATATTGCCTGCTTCTTACGTTTAATTTCAACACAATATATTTGTTGCATTTTGTTATATATACATTAGATAAAGAAAATAAATTTAAGTATTTTTTACAAAATAATACTTATTCCTAAATGTTTTCATTATTAGATTTTTCTTCTGTTTCTTTTGTAAGTTTTTCTTTTCTTTTCAAATATGATTGTCTATTATATTCTTTCTTTTGTTCTGGCGTAGGTTTATAGTTTTTATCTTCATTATATTTTTTAACCCGTTCTTTGATAACTTCTTTATTCTTTTCATAATAGATTTTTCTACTCACTGGGGCTGTATATTTTTTGAGATGTTCTTTGGTTGCTTGTAATTCCTCTTTTAGTTTAGCATTCTCTTCTGCTAATTCCTTTATTATTTCATCTTTATCCATTACGATACTATATATAATAAAAAATATTTATATAATTTTTATTACATTTGTTTAGTCATTTTATCCCATTTCAAATGTTAAAAGATATAAACTTTTGCCCCTAAATTATAATATTTCTTTCAACTTGGCGATTTTGTCCAACTCCAAGGTCTCAGGAAAAACCACGTCAAAGGTAATAACTAAATTACCTGTATGTCCGTCTCTCGTTAGACCCATATTTGGTATAGATTTAAAATATGCAGGTGTGACAATGGAGCCTGGATTATTATTGATAGTATATGATTTACCATTGATATGTTTCAGCTCAAAATGAAAGCCGCAAAGTGCTTCTTTCAGGCTGACTTGTTTTTCAAATATCAAATCTAGACCATTCCTTTTGAAGCTTGTCGTATTCTCCACCTTGATAAAGAGCTTGATGTCTCCTTTGTTCTGTTCATTAATAACATTCCCCTTATCGCGGAGCATGATTATTTCATTGTCGTCTATGCCCTTTGGAATGCTGACATATATCGTCTCGCGTTCAAAAACCTTGTTGCCATGCTCCATTATCCATCTCTCAATTTCCACAGGAATATTTGCACCAGACAATACTTGTTCAATGTTGATTGAAATCGTTTTAATTATTGGCTGTGGCTTTTGCAGGTTATTTATATTGACTGGAACCCCATTGCGAAACACGTGGATATTTGCACCAGGTGGCATCATTCCTGGTGGAAATCCCATTCCAGGTGGCATCATCCCTGGACCACCCATTCCGCCAAAACCAAAGAGGTTCTGCAGAATATCGTCCATGTTCACGTGTATACCTCCTGGCATCCCCATCCCGCCATGCGGCACTCCCATACCTCCTGGCATCCCACCCATTCGCATAAACGGGTTCTTTGACGCCATATCGTATTCTCTACGTTTTTCAACATCTCCTAATACCTCATAAGACTCACTGATTTTTTGGAACCGACCAATTGCTTCACTATCACCTGGGTTCTTGTCTGGATGCGACTTGAGAGAAAGTTGACGATATGCCCGCTTAATCTCTTCTTGAGTAGCTTGTTCTGAAACTCCTAATATTTTATAAAATGATTCCGCCATAATTAAAATGTTATGAGATAAACTTAAATAGTTATTTACGAATAATAATAATGTATCACAAGTTGTTTATTAATAAGTTCCAGCCTAGATTTTTTCGTGATTTTCAATTAGAAGATAGTTTTCTACAAATTTTGAACATGCTAATTAATACCAACACATTAAATTTGTTGCTTATCGGAGATTCAGGTTCGGGTAAAACTACGTTATTGGATGCAATTATACGTGAATACTATAACGGCGTTAGCTATGACGATTACAAGGAAAATGTCTTGTATATCAATAATCTAAAAGAACAAGGTATCCATTACTATCGCAATGACGTGAAAACATTTTGCCAAACCTGTTCTGATGTGAAGGGAAAGAAAAAAATAGTCATTTTGGATGACATTGATTTTATAACCGAGCAAAGCCAACAAGTATTTCGCAATTGTATTGATAAGTATAGCCACAACGTGCATTTTATATCGTCGTGCACAAATATTCAAAAGGTAATTGAAAGTCTTCAATCGCGATTCATTTGTATAAAAATGAAACCACTACAACGAGACGAATTGAACCGAATTCTGAATAAAATTAAACAGACCGAGAATATTCGTATTTGTCCGGATGCGCAGGAGTTTGTTTTAGATATATGTAATCATTCAGTCAAAGTGTTGATTAACTACATGGAAAAGTTCAAACTGGTAAATGAAGAGATTACCATTACATTGGCGAATCAGATATGTACTGATATTAGCTTCATTACATTTGAACATTATACGGAATTGATGAAACAGAATAATTTAAACGGCGCGATAAACCTGTTATATGCGTTGCACGACAACGGGTATTCTGTCATTGACATTTTAGATAGTTATTTTGTATTTGTAAAAACAACGGCGAATTTGACAGAAGATGATAAATATAATATTATTCCTTATATTTGCAAGTATATTACCATTTTCCATAACATTCACGAAGATGAAATTGAGTTGGCGCTCTTTACAAATAACATTATGCAGAAAATATTAAAAAAATAAATATATAAACAGAATACATGAATAGTGGGATACCTTCTTATTTCGCGGTGGATAAGTCGTATCAGACTATTCCAGTCGGACATGTTAGTCATTTTAGTGTAATAGTAAACGACCCCAATTATGATTTTTTTGTTCTAGCTGGGATTGCAACGAATGAATTGTTTAGTAAGTTAGTAATGCAAAATATGAATATTGCAGAGGGTAGAGCCTTTGATACTAATTTGAATAATATATCATCCCATTTTCCAAGTGATAAACTTAAAATAATTACTAAAAATGTTAGTGCGTATAATACATCTACTTCGGACAATCTGTATGCCGTTATTTCAAAGTATAATAATATTTTTTTAAAAATGGACATTCGTGGTTCAGAGTATTTGTGGGTTCTAACTCAATCACGGGATAAGATGGCAAAGTTCAAGCAGATGGTCATTTCTTTTTATAACGTGAATGATAATCCAACGGAGGCCAGAGCTATTAACAAAATAAATTGTTTTAAGAAACTGCTTGATACGCATATTATTGCGAATATTCGGTCCCACCATAATAAATTAACCATTACATATATTCGTAAATCGGTTCAAGAAATTTTTGCTAACAATGAGGTTATAGCGAGTGTAGCATGCGAGCCAACTAGCGAACCTGAAGAACAACATCCAGTATTTAGTCTACATACTGACCATGTTGTTGAACAGGTTGTTATACCTGCTGTTGAAGAGCCAGTTGTGCAATTAGCTGTTAAAGAAGTCGTCGCTCAACAGCATGTTATTGAACCAGCTACTGAGCCAGTCGCTGAACCAACTCCTGAACCAGTCGCTGAACCAACTCCCGAACCAGTAGTAGAACCTGTCGCTGAATCAACTCCCGAACCTGTTGCAGAGCCAGTTGCAGAACCAACACCTGAACCAGTCGTTGAACCAACTTCCGAACCTGTTGCAGAACCAGTTGCTGAACCAGTAGTAGAATCTGTCGCTGAACCAGTAGCAGAGCCTGTTGCTGAACATGTTTCAGAACCAGTCGCTGAACCAACTTCTGAACTAGTAGCAGAACCAGTTGCTGAACCAACTCCTGAGCCAGTAGTAGAACCAGTCGCTGAACCAACTCCCGAGCCTGTTGCAGAACCAACTCCTGAGCCAGTCGCTGAACCAACTCCCGAGCCAGTCGCTGAACCAACTCCCGAGCCTGTTGCAGAACCAACTCCTGAGCCAGTCGCTGAACCAACTCCTGAACCAGTTGCAGAGCCAGTCGCTGAACCAACACCTGAGCCAGTCGCTGAATCAACTCCTGAGCCAGTCGCTGAACCAACTCCTGAACCAGCTGCAGAGCCAGTCGCTGAATCAACTCCTGAGCCAGTCGCAGAACCAACTCCTGAACCAGTTGCAGAGCCAGTCGCTGAACCAACTCCTGAGCCA
>JACCDP010484770.1_pt1 | contig 21421 bp, 27 predicted proteins | sample 7445841 | NCBI WGS metagenome assembly JACCDP01 (sample SAMN15323441, study PRJNA562643) | freshwater metagenome | isolation source: river surface water | place: USA:Blue River Watershed | collected 2017-08-17
ATGGCTGTGAATTGCATGGCTTGGATAGGGCGAAGAATAAACATGGTGGACGCGATATATGGCTAGGACCGCAGAAGAAACCAGAGAAGCCAAGCGCCTTCATATGGAGCGCCGGCGCAAGGAAAACCCAGACGCTGTGCGAGAGTATCAGCGCAAGCAGCATCATAAAAACCGAGACCGAAACGTCGCGAAGATGCGGGATTATTATGCGCGGCGGTTCTTTTGGTCGCGAGCAATGAAGCTGCGTGGAAATCCTCGTGCGAACTACCGGGAATTGGCGAGCTTGTGGAAAGCTCAGCGGGGTCTTTGCGCCATCACGGGGCGACGGCTGACGCGCGAGAATGCCGAGCTTGACCACATTGTTGCCAAGGTGCGCGGGGGCAGCGATCACGCTGCAAACCTTCGCTGGACAATCAGGGAAGTAAACCGCGCCAAGCGCGACCTATCCGATGCTGAGTTTTTAGCAATCTGTTCTGACGCGATGCGCTGGATCGGCCGGCGCATTGAAATGGTGGATCGGCTGGAAGTCCTGCAAGCGATGGAGGCCGCATGACCCGCACCCACCCCCTCCAATCCCCCGCCGAAGCCCGCGCCGAGCGCCACGCCCGCACGTTCACCGCGAGCCAGCTTCCGGCGCCTGACCCGCGCGTGGCGAGGCTGTCTGCCGAAGGCTACCTACCGCGCCAGATCGCAATGATCCTGCGGATGCCGGTGAGCGATGTGCGGCTGATGTTGGCGGTGAAGCCATGAGACCCTACAGCTTCCGCTGCGGCTGGCTCCGCCTTCACCGCTTTGACGAGGTGGATGAGTTCGGCCGCGTGTCGTGCTCGCGCTGCGCAAAACGCAAGCCCGTACGCTTCCCCCAAATTCAGCCAGCCGAAGACGTGGGCCGCGTCATGAACCGGCCACGCACGAAAGGAGCCCGCAAGTGACCCTGTACGCTTTCACCGCAGCCCATCCGCTCAAAGCCGCTGCTGAGCTGCGTGAGGCAGGCTATGACGCCTTCTGCCTCATGATGCTGGACAGGCGCCGCAAGGCCCGCGTCACCAAGGGCAAGACTGGCCAGCCCGTTCTAGCGCTCCCCGGATACGCCTTCGCCCATGACCCTGATCCTTGGACCGTATCTAGGATGCGCCACGTTCGCGCAGCAGTGGCTTTCTGTGGCCGCTGGCAGGGCATACCGCGCAAGGAAGCCGAATGGCTTCTACGGCCTTCGCAGGGGCTTTTCCACGATACGGACATTCCGCGATATGCGAACCGCCCGCCTCCGCCCGCTGTCAGGGTAGGGGACCGCGTGACGCTGACGCTGGCCTGCGAGCGTCTGGAAGCCCCTGTGCTGTCGGTCGATGGCGAAAGCCTGCTGTTGCAAATCAGGCTGCTTGGCCGCGATACGATCCGCGTGCCGCTTGCCATGATTGAAACGGTAGCCGCTTGACGTGGCGCGCGAACACTATCAAAACCGTCATGCTTCGCGTTGATCAGTCGGCAGTCACAGCACCGAGCCGCTAATGCGATCCACGATGGCGAGCCAACTGCGGCGCCATCCAGTGCGTAAGCCATTCTAAAAACACAGCGCGACAGTGAGCCGGGCCCCGGACCAGCCAAGCCCCCCTACCCTGACCCCAAAGCCGGGCAACCCGGCTCTCTCCCGCGCTGACCGGAGACCCCCATGTTCACGTTTGACTCGCCAGAGGATGAGGCTGCCCACAACGCCTACGTTGAAAGGCACAAGCGCCTCTTTCCGATATGGCGCCAGAAGGTCGCTGAAGCCGAGGAGGCAGAAGCCGAACTGTTCAACATCCCCGTCGAAGAACTCCGCCGCCGCCCGCTTGATGTCGAGACGCATTTTGTCATCCGCGTCTATGCTGATGGCCACGTTAACGGCTTTCTGGATTGCAAGGCAAAGCCTGACGAAAACTGGCGCAGGGGAGCGGACGGACCCGAAAACCTGAAAGCCTGCGTAGCGCTCGCAACGGAATGGCTCAAAGACCCCACTCAAGACTTTTACGCGCTCCGCAATCGCATTTGTGAAACGCTGGAAAAGGCCCACTGACATGACAAAATCCGTAGAAGCCGCCCGCGCCTATGTCGCGGCGCATGACGAACTTGCGAGCCCTGAGCACGTCGAAGACGTAGCCAAGCTTCGTGAACTGAGCCAGCGCGTCAAAGAGCGTGAGGCCAAGTTCAACGCTGCCCAAGAGGCCCTGTTCGGCGCCCACCGTGACGAGATCGACTCCGGCGAGCGCGTGCCCCACCCGAACGAAGAAGCCGCCGCCGTCATTAACGGCTACGGCCACACCTATGATCCAGACGTGTTTGAAGACTTCACCCCGCCAGCCCGCGCAGACTAGGAGCGTTACTCATGGCCCAACCCCAACTGCCTGACACCAACACCATCGGCAACGCCCTCGCTGGCCTCGCCCTGGCGTTCCTCGTGGACAACGTCGCCCTCGACGGCGCTGTCACCAAAGCCCTGCCGTCCGAGTTTGTCGCCCTTGTCGGCTTCGTGATTTTTGCGGGCGCAACGTATTACGGCTACCGGGCCGCCAAGCGCGCGAACTGATGTTCCTCGCCGCGATCCTGTTCTGCCTTGGGCTTGGCCTGTTCATCGCCATCGCCAGCCAGACCTGGCCCACCCGGCGCTAACCCGATCCGCACTGTTGTCCTTCTCGGTGTGGATGCCAGCCGGTGAGGCTTGTCCCGGCAACTTTTAGGGAGCGCTGAATGTCGGTTGTGCGTTCTCCTGTTCGGTCTGTCGTTCGCTCGCCCGTGAGGGGGGTGTTTGGGGCTGGTGACACTCAGACCGACCTCCAGCGCCTCATAGCCCTTTCCCCCTCACTCCTGATCTGGCCAGCCAACGGCGCGGGCTGGCAGGGCACGAGCGGCGGGACGTTGGCGGCCTCTGGTCAGCCTTTGGGGTTGGGCGCGGACTTGTCTCAGTTGCAGGGCAAGACGCTGAGCGAGTGGTTGGCGACGGCGCCTGACTTGTTTGGGGGAACAGGCACGTTTGACGATCCTGCTGAATGGACGGCAGGCACAGGTTGGGCTGTAACGGGCGGCGCGGCTGTGGCAACTGCTGCGGCGCTCGGTCAAGTCCTTCGACCTAACCCAGCGTTCGCGGTTATTGCCGGGCGCGCTTACCAAATTGATTACACGGTAACAGCGACCGCCGGCGCAGTCAGCCCAAATATCGGCGGCACTGTGGGCACTTCCAGGCCATCGTCTGGCACATACTCTGAGATCATAATTGCCACAAACACGAATGAACCTTTGTTCCAGCCCCGCGTCAGCGCGTTTACTGGCACCATCGACAATGTGACCATGCGAGAACTCCCCGGCAACTTCTACCGAGCCGGAACATGGGCCAGCCCGTCTGATGCTGCGCGGGGGACGTTCCAGAACAACGCGATTAATTTCGACGGCAGCGCGGATTACTACTCCCTCCTATCCGCTATCAGCATCACTGAAAGCATGACCGTGGTTCGGGCGTTTAAGAGGGCGAGTGCGGGGATTAACAACGTGGGGCTTGGGAATGCTGCAACCGCCCAGCCCTTTGATACGTTTTGGCTTTCTGACAATAACACGTACTGCGCTCTGGGTAGCACAAGTTCGACGTTCGAAACTGGAAACACTGCAACAGGTAGTTATGTGTTGTCCGCCAGACGTAATGCCTCAAACCAAATAGTGCGGCGCAACGGGTCTACAGTTAACTCGATTTCGGCGCCCTCGGTATCGGGCTCGCTTGATGTCGTGGGGCGCCGAACCAGCAACTACAACTCCGGCGAAATCTCCTTCCTCGCCGTATTCCCCACAGAACTAACCGGCGCAGACCTAACCTTAGTTGAGCAGATCGCAGCGGCAACAAACGGGGCGACACTCTCGTGACCGACCGCCTCGGCTTCCTCATCTGGCCCGCCCTCGCTATCCTTGCTGCCTGCGCTGTCGCAGCCCGCACAGACGCCGCCCTGATAGGTAAGCCCCCCGAACCTCTGGAAGCTGGCAAACACTTCGTTGTTACTGGCCCCCGTCTCTGGGTCGTCGAACAGTGCGCCCGCCTGCTTGGCCTCCCGGCGCACACCTGCGTCTACCGCCGCAACGGCGACACGATCCCGACCGTCTACATCTCAATCGAGGACGTGGGCCCGGTCTACAAACACGAGCTTTACCATGTGCAGCAGGACGCACGCGGTGAGCCGATGAACCATAAAGGATGGCAATAGCCACCCCTCCCAACCCCATCATGGAAAGCGCCAATCCCGGCGCCTGAACACAGGAGCGATCCATGTCTACACCTACGCGCTATCCTCAAGGCGTAACCAACGTTGCCCCTGGCACGGCTCTTGAGCGCTTCCTTGATACCGACCCCAGCCGCATGCACATGTGGTTCGATGATTTCGACAAGTACACCGCAGGTGACTGGACCGTCACCGCTGTAGGCTCTGGCAGCAGCGCGATTTCCAACGCAGATGGCGGTGTGCTCCTGCTCACCAATGCGGCCGCTGACGATGACAGCCGGTTCCTTCAGTGGACCCGCGAGACGTTCAAGTTTCAGGCCGGCAAGAAACTCTGGTTCAAGGCCCGTATCCAGGTATCGGACGCAACGCAGTCGGACTTCGTGCTTGGTCTCCAGATCACCGACACCACGCCGCTTGCCGTGTCGGACGGCGTGTACTTCCGCAAGGATGACGGCGATGCTAACCTTGACTTCGTGGTCATCAAGGACTCGACCGCAACCACGGCGACTGCGTTCAGCACCATCACTGCTGCGACATGGACCGAACTTGCGTTTTACTATGACGGCAAGTCCTCCATCCGCTATTACAAGGATGACGCCTTCGTCGGCACGTCCGTGACCACGAACCTTGTGGATGACGAGGAGCTGACCATCAGCTTCGGCATCCAGAACGGCGAGGCCGTCGCCAAGACCATGAGCCTCGACTTCCTGCTGGTTGCGAAAGAACGATAATATGCCAGTCCGCACAGCCACTCTCGACGCCAATGACGAGACCTTCTTTATGACGGTTGATGCCGGCCAACGCGGCATTGCCACGATGGACATCACCGGCACGATCACCGTGACATGGGCGCTCTCCGTGCCCGGTGGGTCCAACTTCATCGCCCTGCGCAAATCAGACGACACTACCGCAGCGGTCTACACGGCTGACGACTACCTCCAGGTCGATGGCCCCTGCACAATCCGCGCAACCGCTTCCGGCGTGTCCGGTGGCGGCAACTGCGTCATCGAAGGCCGCACACAGCGCGTCACCTAAGCGTCCGAGCCCCGCACGCATAAGCCGGGGCGCCTCATGAGAGAGGCGAAGACATGCCAGCACTTGATGACGACAAGGAAGAAGCCTTCGCACAGCAACTGGCGCAAAACGCCACGCAAGCTGTTGCATGGGTCAACGCAGGATTTCCCGCTAAAAACAGCAGGGTAGCCGCCTCGGCTGCAAATCGCCTGTTGAAGAATCGTCCAGACATCAACGAGCGCGTCGGAGAGCTGCGCGCCATCGCTCGTCAGACTGTTCTTGAGACCGAGTTCAAGGGCTCCATAGAAGAACTGGCCCGCCTGCTGATCGAGGACCGCCAGTTCGCAAGAGAACACAAGCAGGCTGGCGCCGCCGTGTCCGCATCTGCCCAGCTCATGAAGCTGTTCGAGAAAGGCGCGGACAACGTGAAGCACAGCGGACTTGATCAGTTCCTTGCTGCGCTGGGGTCGCAACCCCGCCTGAGCAATGCCGACAGTTGAGCAGATGAAGAACTGGCGCTGGCGCGTCAGCAACCTCTACAGCATTGCGGACGAGAAAGGCCGCGTCATCCCGTTCCGGCCGAACCCGGAGCAGTCCCGGTTCATGGACGAGATGCACACGCTCAACGTGATCCCGAAAGCCCGGCAGCTTGGCTTCTCGACGCTGATACAGGTCATGGGTCTCGATACCTGCCTGTTCCATCCTAACACGAACATGGGTGTGATTGCGCAGGATCTGGAAACCGCACAGGAGATCTTCGACCAGAAAATCCGTGACGTTTACGAACGCCTGCCCGAAGCCTTGAAAGCCGCTGTACCGGCCACGCAGGACGCGGCCAAGGCCATGACGTTCGGCAACGGCTCGCGCATCAGGGTGGGCACATCACTACGCGGCGGCACGTTCCAGTTCCTGCACGTCTCCGAGCTGGGCAAGATCGCAGCGAAATATCCGGACAAGGCCCGTGAGATCAAATCAGGCGCGCTGAACACGGTCCACGCTGGGCAGCACATCTTCATCGAGAGCACGGCAGAAGGCCAAGGCGGACTGTTCCACGAGATCGTGTTGCAAGCCAAGGCGATTGAGGACGAGGGCAGGAAGCCAGGCCCGCTGGACTGGAAGCTGCACTTTGCGCCGTGGTGGAAAGACCCGAAATATCGGATCGAGACTGAACGCACGATCCCGGCAAAGCATCAGGCCTACTTCGCAGAGCTTGAGCGCCAGCACGGGATAAGGCTCGAGCCCGCCCAACAGCGCTGGTACAGCCAGAAGGCCCTGCAACAGGGCGAGGACATGCGCCGGGAGTTCCCGAGCTATCTTGACGAAGCGTTCGAAGCCCCGATTGAGGGCGCGTATTACACCGAGGAACTGCGCCGCGCCCGTGAGCAGATGCGCATCGGGGATTACCCGTTCGATCCGAAGCTCGGCGCGGTCTATACGTTCTGGGACCTTGGCCGGTCTGACCTGATGACGATCTGGCTGGCGCAAAGGGTAGGCGCGTCACGCTGGCGGTTCTTTGATTACGTTGAGGGCCAGGACGAGAGCTTCCCGCACTATGCCCGTGTGCTGAAGGAAAAGCAGAACGAACACGGCGGATGGGTATACGGCGGACACTTCCTCCCGCACGACGGCGCAAGGACGGACATCAGCGCCGCCGCGAGCCGAAAGACCACGCTGGAAAACCTCGGCATCCATCCGATCCACATCGTGAAGCGCACGAAGGACCTGAGCGGGCCAGCGCTGACGAGTTCGATCAACTTGGTGAAGGCGTTCATGGACCTCTGCGCGTTTGACCGCGTGGGCTGCGCTGAGGGGCTGAAGCACCTCGCCAACTACCGGCGCGAATGGGACGACAAGCTGGCCATCTGGAAGCCGAAGCCGTTCCACAATCAGGCGTCTGACGGATCGGACGGATACAGGACTGCGGCAGAAGCGGATTATCAAGGGCTCTTGGACCGCGAGATGTACGGCGATGATTACGACGCGGCGGCCGAAAACAGGCTGCGCCATGCGGATGAACACACGGGGTATTGATGCTGAACCCAACCGCCAACGGATATGACGAGGAACTGGACGGCGCTGCCGAGCCGGCGCCTGTGTCCGTTGCGCAGAACCTTGCCGATATTCTCGCTTATCGGGGCAACCTGATAGAGCTGATGCCAGAAGAAGACCGCCGCAGGCTCGGCGCAGAAGTGGTCCGCGAGTACCGGATCGACGAAGCGAGCCGCAAGCCGTGGCTGGACGGCGTAGAGCGCGCGATCAAGCTGGCGAAGCAGGACCCCGAGGCGAAGAACTACCCGTTCTTGAAAGCCTCAAACATCAAGTATCCCGTGCTGACCGCTGCCGCGATCCAGTTCGGGAGCCGTGCCTACGGCGCAGTAACGCGCTCTGACCAGCCTACGGTCACGAAGGTGCTGGGTGATGACCCGCAGGGCCTCAAGGCGGCCCGTGCTTCGCGCCTGACGGCGTGGAACAACTACCAGCTCATGTACGCCATGGACGAATGGGACAGGGGCACAGACGAGCTGTTGCACACCATCCCGGTCACAGGCGCATCGTTCCGCAAGGTGTATTGGGACGCATCGCTTGGCCGGATCGTGGCAGAGCATACCAGGGCGCAAAACGTCTGCGTCCACAATGATAGCCCAAGCTTCGAGCGTGCCCCGCGCCAGACCCAGCCAATCGAATACTACCCCAGCGAAATCCGCAGGCTGATCAAGCTCGGCAAGTGGGCAAACCACAAGTACGACTCGGACGACACCGAAGACAGCCAGAAACCGATCAAGTATCTTGAGCAGCTCCGGTTCATAGACCTCGACGGCGACGGGCTCGATGAGCCCTACATTGTCACGGTCGAGGAATGCTACGAGACGCCAGTGCGCCTTGATCCGGCGTTTTCCAAGCGGTCCATGATGGTGACCGGCATGGGCGACGTGGAGACCATCCTGCGTGAAAGCCCGTGGATTGATTACAACTTCCTGCCTGACATGGACGGTTCCGTGTACGGCATGGGGTTCGGCCAGCTCCTTGAAAGCCTTGGCGCCGCGATCAACACGATGCTGAACCAGATCGTTGACGCCGGCACGCGCCAGAACACAGGCGGCGGGTTCATTGCGGAATCGCTGCGCCTGAAGGGCGCGCGCGGCGGCGTGATGCAGATCAACCCCGGTGAATACAAGTTCGTGAAAGCGGACGGGCAAGCGCTGACGAACAGCATTCATACGCTGACATTCCCCGGCCCGAGCCCTGTGCAGTTCCAGCTTGTCGAGTTCCTGCTTGGCGCGGCGCAGGACATCACGGCGGTCAAGGACGTGCTGACTGGCGATGCCCCGAGCGGTCAGGCGATGGGCGCCACGATGGCGCTGATTGAGCAGGGCCTACAGGTATTCTCCACGATCTACACGCGCGTCTATCGCTCGATGCGCCGCGAGCTGCGCCTGATGCACAGGCTGAACGGGCTGTATCTGCCGGTCGAGACTTACCTGAAGTTCCAGGACAGCCCCGAGCTGCAACAGATGGTGCAACAAGGTTACGACATCCGGCAGGAGTTCGACCTTGAGGGCATGGATGTGGCCCCAAGCGCTGACCCCAAGTCCGTGACGGACATGCAGCGCATGATGCGCGCAGAGTATGTCGGCCAGTTCAAGGGAATGCCCGGCATGAACACGGCGGAAATCATCAAGTTCCAGCTGGAGGCCGCGCATATTCCAAAGCCGGAGCGGTTCTTCGCGCAGGGGCCTGACCCGATGGCGGGCCTAGCGCAGGAAAAAGCCAAGCATGAAGTGGCCGGCGAGAAGGCGAAGGTCATGAAGACGATGGCCGAGGCCGAGAAGATCAACCAGGAGGCAGAGAATGCAGCGCTTGAGCGCGGAGCAACAATCGGAATGGCTGGAGGAATGGGCGGCATGGAAGGCCAGCCCGATGACGCGGGCGTTCTACCAATGCCTCAGCAGAATGGCGCAGGCCCAGCGGGACAAATGGGCGGCCAGTTTTGACCACCCCGAGCCGCCCGGCCCGCAATACTGGAGCCAGTTGAAGTTTCAGGCCCTTGCCATTGAAGACATCACTAACCTGACAGGAGAAGACATCCTTGACCAACTACAAGCCACTGCCGAAGCTGACTGACCTCGACCCGGGAATCGAAGTGTTTGAGTTCAACATTCTCGTGCTGCCGCGCGAGCTTGAGGAAAAGACCAAGGGCGGCCTGATCCTCGCTGAAACGTCGCGCGAGCGTGAAGACGAGGCGGGCATCGAGGGCCTCGTGGTGCGCGCCGGGGAGTTTGCGTTCCATTTCGAGGACGCCAGCGGCAATATCGAGCCGTGGAACAACCGCCCCCAGCCCGGCGATGTCGTGATGTTCGCCCGCTATGCTGGCGGACGCAATTTCATCGGCACGGACGGGCGGCGCTACCGCATCATGAAGGACAAGGACATCCTCGGCGTTCGCCGGACTGAGCCTGCCAAGGTGATTGCATGAGCATCGAAGCCGACACCGAGGACCAGGTTGCCGATGCTCCGCTTGCTGACGAGGCGGTAGAGCTTTCCGAAGTCGAACAGCTTGCGTCTGAACTGGGCTGGAAGCCCCGCACGGCATGGAAAACGAAGCCCGGTCAGGAAGATACGTGGACCGACGCCGCAACGTTCATCCGCCAGACCAAGGCAAAGGCCGAAGCGGCCCGCAAGGAGCTGATCGACACAAAAAAGAGCGTTGACGATGCGGTCGTCAAGCGTGTCGAAGCGATGGAGCGGATGGTCCGCACCAAGCATGAGCGCGAGCTTGCCAGCGTCCGCGCGGAATACACCAACTTGATCCGCCAGGCCGTCGCCAAGGGTGATGAGCGGGCAGAAGACGCGCTACGGGCCGAACTGGAAGGCATTGAGAAGGAATACGAAGACTTAACCCAAGTCGAATTGACCCCTGAACAGCTCAAGAAGGCTGAAGACGAGTGGGTCGAGAATTTCCCGATCAGCTATCCCAAGGTTCAGAAGCCGTTCTGGGAAGAACACGCATGGCTCCTCGATGACGAGGCGGACATTGAAGACTTTGGCCTCGTGGAGGCCGAGATTACCCGGATGATGCAGAACGGCCGCTCCCTGCCTGAAGCGCTGGAAGCCGCAGACAAGCTGATCCGGAAGACGTTTGCCGAGCGGTACGAGGAAGAGACCGAACCCGTGCGGCGAGCGGAAAAAGACGGCCCGAGAGTGCCCGTCCTTGGCAGTGCACGCCGGGGCGCGGCAAAAACTCTGGCCTCGCGGCTCCCGCCTGAAGCGCGGGCACAGGCTGCAAAGGACATCAAGCAAGGGCTTTTCGGTTCCTATGAGGAATGGGCCGAAGTCTATCAGGAATCAGGTGGAGAACTGCTATGAGCGAGACCGAACAGGAACAAGTGAAGCCTCGCCGGGGCACCCGCGTAAAGTCGGGACCAAATGCAGAGCTTGCCAAGCGCCGCGCGGAGCGGATGCAGCGTGGATCTGTTGACCATGGGTTCAACAAGCGGCTCGGCCTTGATGATGGCCAGCTCGATCACGCCAACTATCGCTATCGGTGGGTCAATGACACGCCGGGGAATGTCTCGCAGCTTACGGCTCGTGAATGGGAGCTGGTGCCGAGCGAGGAAATCGGCGGGCAGGAAGTCGTCCGCTTTGCTGGCCGCGATGCCAATGGCGCGGGGCAACAGACCGTGCTGATGCGCAAGTACAAGCCGTGGTTCGAAGAAGACGCCGCTGCTGCGCTGACGCTGCACAAGAAGAACATGGCCGACATGATGCGCGGCGAAAGCGCGATACAGCGCGCTCCTGACTCCGATGGGCATGAATACGCCCTCAAGACCAACCGTGTCGAAGACGTGGCTATGCGCCCCGTGCGCAACCCGGACTTCGAATAACCCCCTCAATCAAGGACAATTCAAATGCCTAACGTCAACTCGGCGTTTGGCTTGCGCCCCGTGCGATATCTTGGTGGGGCGCCGTACAACGGCGCTTGCAACACCTACGTCGCACCCGCAAGCTACGCCACAAACATGTTCATTGGTGACCCGGTTGTGGTCACGGGAACGTCCGTCGCCGGCACGTCCGGCGGTTCCTACCAGGTCGTCAACGTGGCCACGGCAGGCGCAACGAACCAGATCACCGGCGTCATCGTCGGCTTTGGTCCGACGCCTTCCATCGTGCAGAACGGTTACGGCCTCGCCTCCACGCTTCGTGAGGTCTACGTTGCTGATGATCCGACGCTCCTGTTCGAAATCCAGGAAGACAGCGTTGGCGGCGACATCGCGCTGGCATCGGCCGGCCTGAATGCCAACCTCGTTTCGGGCACGGGTTCGACTGCTACCAAGAAGTCCGGCTGGATGCTGGACTCGTCCACGGTGGCGGCTGACGCGACGTTCCAGCTCACGGTTCGCCGTGCGATTGACCGTCCCGACAACGTCACGCCCGACACGAACGCCAAGTTCCTCGTGTCCATCAACCTCCATACCAACCGGTATGGCGCAGTAGCGGGGCTGTAAACCATGACAGTGATTACTCGTTCCGCCCACCCGTCAGCGCTCTGGCCTGGCGTGAAGGCATTTTTCGGGAAGACCTACAAGGAAATCCCGATGCAGTGCGACATGATCTTCAAGGAAGAGTCTTCGGACAAGGCCTACGAAGAAGTCGTCGAATCCACCACGTTCGGCTATGCCTCGATCAAGAAAGAGGGTCAGTCGATTGCCTACGACTCGGACTCCGAGGGCTACAAGAACCGTGCAACGCACGCGGTTTATGGCCTCGGCGCCATCGTGACGCGCGAGGAAAAGGAAGACAACCAGTACGAAGCCAAGGGCAAGCGCCGGGCAGGAAATCTGGCCTATTCCATGCGCCAGACCAAGGAAGTCGTGCACGCCGGCATTTTCAATACCGGCTTCTCGACCACCTACGGCGACGGTGCGGCGTTGTTCTCGACGGCTCACCCGACGCTGGCGGGCAACAAGGCCAACAAGCTGGCCGTGGATGCAGAACTTTCGGAAGCGGCGCTCGAAGACGCCCAGATCGAACTGTTCCTGTTCACGAACAGCCGGGGCCTGCGCATCAACGTCAGCCCGAAACGGCTGATCGTTCCTCCGCAGCTCTCGTTTGTCGCAAAGCGGCTCCTGTCGTCTGACAAGCAGCCCGGCACGGCGAACAATGACATCAATGCCACGAAGGCCATGGGCCTGATCAGCGAGGATTTCATCAACTACCGTTACCTGACAAGCTCGACGGCGTGGTTCCTGCAAACGGACGTGCCGGAAGGCCTTGTCCGCTACCAGCGCCGCGCGATGGAGCTTCAGCAGGACAACGACTTCGACACCGAGAACGCCAAGATGAAGGCTACGGAGCGTTATTCCGTGACCTGCAACGACTGGCGTGCGGTGTGGGGTTCGGACGGCGCTGCCTGATGGCTCAGGATTTCACCGGCAATGATTATCTCAGCGGGCAGCCTTACGGGCTGTGTGACCGCTGTGGTGAGAAGCACCGGCTGAAATCGCTGCGCAAGGAATGGACCAACCTCAAAGTGTGCGGGCCGTGCTTCGACCCACGGCCCGCGCAACTCGACCCGCCGCAGATCGATCCGAACGAAGGCAAGCCGCTGGTGGACAGCCGGCCGCAAGTCCTGATCGAAGCGACGGATGAACAAGCCAATTACGATCCTGCATCGGGACGCTCATGAGCATCACATGGACCCTTACCGCAGGCGAACTCGTCATCGAGGCATCGCAGCGTATCCAGATGCTCGGGCAGGGCCAGAACCTGTCCGCGTACCAACTGGCGCGCGGCCTCGCCCATTTGAACGCGCTGCTGAAGCTGCTCCAGACGCAAGGCCCGAGCCAATGGCGGCGTGCGAGCCAGAGCGTTGACCTTGTGCAGGGGCAGGCGAGCTACACGCTCAGCCCGAGGCCCGACAAGGTGCGCGATGCGTTCTACCAGGAGACGGACGAACGCGAAGTCATCATGGGCCGGTGGAATTACGACGATTACGACATGCTGCCGACGAAGACGCAGCAGGGCAGGCCCACCGTTTACACTATCGACCGCCAACGCACGGCGACAGCGCTGGTGATCTGGCCCACGCCCGATGCAACGGCGGCGGCGCGCACCATCCGTGTCAGCTATGACCGCGTGATGGAAGACGTGACGGACAGCGCCAGCGTGATCGATGTGCCGCAGGAATGGCTGGACACGGTAGCCGATACCGTAGGCGGACGGCTTGCGGTGGATTTCCGCATCGAGAACCCGAGCGCGCAGGAAGTGAAGCAGCGGGCACAGGCATCGCTTGCCGAACTGCTTGGTTCTGACCGCGAAGAATCAATCACCTTTGTCATTGGAGGCATGAGATGAGCAAGAAACAGGACACCGCAAAGCCGACCCCGGCGCAACTGAAGCTGCTTCGCCGCGCCGTGCGTGAAAAGCTCGGCATCGATACGGCGCTGGCGAAGAAGAAAAAGCCGGTGCTGACTGATCCGGATGAGGAAATGGCGGCAAAGGGCAAGGTGGCGCGCAAGGGCTATGCTTCGTCCGTGACCGGCAATGCCTAAAATCCGCAAGGCCGGTCCAGATGATCTGGAAGCGGTCGTTGAATGGGGCCGGAAGTTCCACGCTTACAGTCCGTGGGGCAAACGGGTTCCAATCGAAGATGAGGACTGGCGCCGAACCGTTGCCAACCTGCTCTCGTCTGAAGATGCGGCGGTGTTCGTGTCGGATGGCGGCTTCTGCGGCGGGCTGATTTTTCCGATGTACTTCAACTTCAGCTTCCGCATCGCGCAGGAACTGTTTTGGTTTGCTGATCATGGCGGGACTGAATTGCGAGAAGCCTTCGAAGATTGGGCGCGCACGCGCGGCGCTGATGCAATCCAGATGAGCTGTATTGCGGATGACCGGGAAACGGCCGTGCGCCGGCTGTTCCGCAAGGCCGGGTATGCCGCAACAGAAACGTCCCTGATGAAGGAAATTGCGTAATGGCTATCGGCACAGCAACGGCAATCATCGGGTCTGCGGTCATCGGGGCCGGCACGAGCCTCTATGGCGCGTCGCAGATGTCGAAAGCGGCAAAGGACGCCGCAGCAGCTCAGACCGCAGCGAACAACCAGGCCATCGGCTTCCAGCGCGAACAGCGTGACATTGCCCAACGTGAACTGGCCCCCTACCAGCAGCGCGGCAATGCAGCGTTTGCGCTCATGGCGCCGCACCTTGGCATGGGCGGCGGTGCGCCATCGGCCGCGAACGGGCAGGCGCCGGCAACCGGTCTTGGAATGAGCCGCGCGGATCAGATCCAGGCGTATTACCAGCAGAACAAGCCCGCAATCGAGGCGTTCTACCGGCAGAACGGCAAGACGTTCGACCGCATGGGCCGGGACTGGATGGCGGCGACGGAGCATTACTTCAACACTGAAGGCTGGAAGAAGGGCGACAAGCTGCCGACCGGACAGCCTGCGACAGCCCCGCCTGCAACAGGGATCGGCGGCGACATGGCGGAATACCAGACGCCGGGTCAGGCCCAAGAGGAAGCGTGGAACAAGTACCGCACCGAAACCACGTTCGGTAAGATCGGTGACTTCTACGCGGACAAGGCTGGCAAGGAGTTTGTGGACCTCGCAGGCTCGCAAGGCTCGGCGCTGAGCGGGCGCACGGCGCGCGGCATGGCGGAAGTCGCCAATGAAGCCGCGATGGGGAATTTCAATTCCTACATGGGCTATCTCGGCGGCATCAGTGACCAAGGCTATGGAGCGACCACGGGTATTGCCTCTGCCGGCGAGAACTTCGCCAACAATGCGAGCCAGTTGACGCAGGCGAGCGGCTCGGCGGTTGCGCAAGGCAAGCTGAACTCTGCAAGCGCGTGGCAAAGCGGCTTGTCTGACGTGGCGGGCTGGGGCGGCTGGGCTGCGGGGCAGCTCTACAAACCGCAAAAAGCTGCCTGACGCGAGGGTCCGATGAGCATCTTCCAATCCTTCCAGACCGGCCTTGCCCTTGGCCAGCAGCAGCGCAAGGACCGCGACCGGGACATGGCCCGGCAGAGCGCAGCTGAGGCGTTCAAGGCGGGTAATTACGAGATGGCGCCGACTGCCCTGATGGAAGTCGGGGATTTCGAGGCAGCCGACGCTTACACGCGCGCAGGCGACCGCGCCAAGACAGAGAAGCGCCGCGAGACCTACGGCCAGACGTTCAAGACGGGCGGCTGGACGGGCCTTGGCGAACTTGCAGCAAGTGAGGGCGACTTCGAAACAGCGGGCTACGCACAGGGTCAGGCCCGCGCCAAGACGCTCCAGGATTGGGAAGACCACGACCGCGCCATCACGGTCCAGAAACAGGGCGTGGAGTTCCTTGCGACTTCGGCGGGCCAGCTCAGAAGCCTGCCTCTGGAAGCACGCGGACAGGCCGCGATGGACATCATTGCGCAGAGCCCGTTCGCGGACAATCCGCAGGTCATGCAGGCCGTGCAGCAAGCCGCTGCCGATGGCCGGATCACGGACGAGGAACTGACTGCGTTCGAGGAACAGATGCTGACCTATGCGCAGAAGCTGGAAGGCCAGCGGTGGCAGAAGTCGTTTGATCAGGGCGTGACCGAGAGCCAGCGCAGCTACGACCTGCAAGCCGAACTTGGCCGGGGCGGCTTGGCTCTGGAACGCGAGCGGCTGAACATTGCGAAGGAAGAAGCAGAAAGCAAGAGCATAACAGGCGCGCGCTATCTGACGCCAGATGAATTGAAGGCTGCAGGCTACCCCGAGGGCGCGGTTGTGCAGGTTGATGCCAAGGGCGAGGACAGCGTTCGGTTCAAGCCGTCTGCCGAGTTCTCCGCTGGTGAGATCAAAGGGTTCCGGGATAAGTATAACGTGCTGAGCGAGTTTGACCGCACGCTGAACGAATACAAGACGCTGGTTGCGTCGGGTGGGCTTAAGAAGCTGCACAAGCCGGATGACGTTGACGCTGCAAAGTTGGACGCTCTCAAGCAGTCGCTCACGTTCCAGGCCAAAGACCTTCTGAACCTCGGCATTCTGTCAAAAGACGACTACGAGAATTTGGACAGGCTGATCCCTGACGCCACGGGCCTTGGCGCAATGTGGAAGAACAAAGATAGCTTCAACGCTTCCATTAGCCCGCTTGAGGCAACAATCACCAGCCAGCTCGGCATGATCCCGGAGCAGTATCGCGGCGGAAATTCCGCAGCGATGACGGCCCCTAATGTGCAAACATCTGTCGCTGCCGCGCCACAAATTGCTCAATCTAGCAACATGCCGTTTGTTGATAATCCTGCCAGCTATGAGGCTGTTCCGCCCGGCGGGTACTATGTCGGGCCGGACGGTCAGACACGGCAAAAGCCGCACTATCTTCCGATTGGAGGCCAATAGATGGCGAACCCTTGGGAAACTGACCCTGTCGTGCAGCCCCGCCAGTCTTCCGGCAATCCGTGGGATAGCGATCCCATTGTGGACATGGGTCAATTTGATCAGCGCAACGAGATCGTTAATCAGTACGCAAACGAGATCATCCGCCGAAACTACATCTACCGGACTATTCCTCAGAAGCAGCTTGAAGACCCTAACAAGCTACGCCGACTTGCTGAAATGGAGGCAGAGCGCAATGGCTTCAAACCGCTGAGCCCGATCAAGAAGCAGGACAGGACCGCAAGCTTTGCCACCGGATATGGACAGGGTGGCACGTTTGGCTTTGCCGATGAAATCTCTGGAGCGGCGGATTTTGTCGGCGGCGCTGCGATGGGGCTTGCTCGCGGCGAGGGGCTTGGCGCAATCGACTCCGGCAAGGAGGCGTATTCCAAGCGCGTTGAAGAAGATCGCCGCATCCAGCGGCAGGCCGAATTTGACAATCCGATGACGAACCTTGCGGGCAATCTCACGGGCGGCATCGTGACCTATGCGCCCGCCCCCGCTGGCTGGATGGGAGCGGGTGCGCGGACCACACCGCAAGTCGCCGCCCAATTGGCGCAGAAAGCTGACCGCCTGTCGGACCTTTCAAAAACGGGATCGTCACTCCTTAGCGCCAACCGCGCGTCCCGTGCTGCGAACCTGAGCGCCAGATCAGCAGCCCTTGCGCGCCCGGCCGCAAATATGGGTGAAGCCGCTGCACGGTTCGGGAGCCGTGTAGGCGAGAGCGTCCTGAAAGGCGCTGGCTATGGTGCGGCTTACGGCGGCCTCTATGGCATGGGTTCAGCCGAGGGTGGCATCCCTGAGCGACTTGATGAGACTGCCGAAGGCGCAGCATTTGGCGCGGCGGGCGGCGCGGTCCTCAGCCCTGCGGCCCAATTCGTCCTGGCGCCTATCGCGGGCAAGGTCGGGTATTCGATGTTTACATCGCTCGACGACAAGGCGCTGGACCGCGTTCTGGAACGTGCTGCACGTTCGGGCACCTCGCTTCAGAAAGTGCGCGCCGATTTCGATGCGTGGAAGAAGACTGGCGAGGTTCCAGAGACGCTGGCGGAGCTGATGGGGCCGCACGAGCGCTCCCTGTTGTCCGCCATGATTACGGTGAACCGCGAGACGGAAGAACGAGCGGGCGAAATCTTGCTTGGCCGAGGCAAGAAAGAGGTTGACCGGCTCGAGAAGTCTTTTGCCCGTGCGATGGGCGCGGGGCGCGGTGATTTTGCTAGCGCGCGAGAAGGCGCCAAGAAGGCAAGAGCACAGGACCCAACCCCGCTTTACGACTCCGCGCACTACGATCAGAACGGCACCCTGCGGGCGCTTGACCCGCAGAAGCAGGCTGACCTCAACAACATCCTGATAGACGAGGATGACGTTCTGACCATCCTCAAGGATGCCAAGGCCGACCTGAACCGCTCGGGCAACAAAGGCGCGCGGGATGAAGTCATGCGTTACATGGAAGCCGTTCAGGACTTGCGCGCTGGAAAGCAGGCCCAACTGCCGAACCTTTCGGTGCAGGCGGCGGACTACATCGAGCGCGCGATCAACGATGCGTTCAAGACCGCAGGCGCGGGAACCGGCAAAGTCTCAGGCGGTGTGCGCGGCTGGGGAATGCTGCGCGACGCTGTACGAAACATCATTGACGACACGGGTGTAGGCGCGGCCCGCGCGACGGCTGCTGAGCGCATTCGCCGGGGCGAGTTGCTTGACGAGGGCCGCAAGTTTCTGGAGCCTGGCGTCGATATTGAAGACATCACCGACACCCTGCGGGGCAATCCTGCTCTCGGCATAGATCCAGCTTCGCCGGCCGGACAGCAAGCCTACACTGTAGGCGCTGCGCGGGCCATCGGTGACACGCTGCGCAATACGCAGGATATGAAGGGCTTCGCGGACGCAACCCGGAAGGTCGCCCGCACCCCTGCCATTCGGGAAAAGGTCAATGCCGTCCTGCCGCGAGGCCGGTTGACGAATAAAGGCGTGCCGGATCAAAGGAGCCGCCAGACCAAGCTGAACCAGCAGCTCGAAAGGGACATCGAGCGCACCGCAGACCGCGCTGACTTCACGAATAACATGCTAGGCAACAGCCGCACGGCGTTTCGGCAAGGCGCGGTGCAGGACGCGCTGGCGGATGACCAGTTTTCTACGGCTGTCGGTGAGGGCGTGAGAGACTTGCTGCTGGGCGGTCCCGGCGGGCTTGTTCAGAACGCGGCCGGACGGTTTGCAAAAGGCGTGAGCGCGAGGATTGGCCAGCCGGGCGTGATGCGCCCTGGCTTGAACCGTAAGATGGCTGACATCCTGTTGGCGACCGACAAGGATATTCCGGTTCAGATCGCGCGGCTCGCAGCGCGGGCGGCGCAGCGCGCCAACAGCCGCGTTGGGCGTCCGGCTTCTGTGCTTACCGCTGCGGGCCAGACAAAGCCCCCGCGCGGCACGCCCCCCTCCGGAGGCTCTCCCACTCCATCCCCCAACGCCCTCGCCCCTCAAGGGCCGATCCGGGCGGCGGGGTTCCTTGGCTTCGGCGGGAAGAAGGCTCCCGTGGAGCGCACGCAGGATACGATTGGCCGCGAGATCAAAGCCATCGAAAAGAAGCTGCGCCGCAAAGGCTATACGCTGAACGAGGCCGAAACGCTGGCAGAGGAAGGCAACCTGCCGCCCGAGCTTCGCGGCCTGATGATACAGCACGGCGACCTTGTGCGCGAAAGCGGGCGGATGCAGGGCGCGGCCCGAACGGCTAAGGGCGGCGTTGAAAACGATCCTGAATACCTCCGCGCCGAAAGCGAAATGAACAAAGCGGCAGATGATGTTGCCAACGCTGAATACGAAATCGCCCGCGAGCTGAGAGAGCGTGGCCTGAATTGGGAAGGCGATGACGCTGAGTTCATGGGCGTCGTTGACCAGCTTCGCCGCGAAGGCAAGCTGAGCAACTACATCGCGTCCCGCGTGGAAGATTTGCGCGCGGCGTCTACCCGGATGTTTGATGCTGAAGCGAAGATGAAAGCGCGGGTGCAGGCGTTTGCGCCAAAGCCTCAGGGCGCTGGCGCCCTCCGTGGCGACCTCGGCAACGCCCTTGCAGGCGCTGGCCTTGGCGCAGCAGGCCCGGCAGACAGCACAGAGGAGCGACTGCGGAACATCGGGATTGGCTTTGGTGTTGGCCTCGGTGCGCGCCGTGTTGGCAAGGCGTTTGGTGCGGGCGCGGATGATGTGGCGACGGCTGGCGTAGGAGGCCCGCGCAAGCCCCGCGCTCCAAATGCGCTTGCACCGAAGCCTTCCAAACTCGGCACCCGCGCCGCAGACGCAACCGCTGTTGCCGCCCTCGCATCTTCTCAGCCTGCACAAGCGGATACGGGCGGCGCCAGTGCGGAACTGGAGGCGGCTAACCAGCGGGTCCGGGTTGCAAGCGACCGCGTGTTGCAAATTGAGAAGACGGCCATCCCGCAACTGGAAGCCGACCTGCGCCTGTTGGAAGACCCGAACTCTGATCCGCGCAAAATCCAAACGCTTCTGGCCAACCGTGACTTTGACCTTGGACCTAACGGTGTGGACGGACGCATCGGCCCTGACACGCGCAAGGCTATTGCCAGCAACGTGCGGGCAATCAAGGGCGAAATCGCGTTCCAGCGCCAGGAACTTGAGAAGGCCCGGAAGGAAGAAGCGGATGCGCGTGATGGCTTGAAGCAAGCCCGTTATCTTCAAATGCAGCGCGAGTCCGAACCGTCCGGTACGCAAAACCTGTTGGTTGGCGGCGGGATGCTCACCGCCGCTATTGCGGGCGCCATGCTTGCCAAAGGCGGGCGGTTCAGAGGGGTAAACTTTGGGCGGTATGGCTCAATCGTCAAGAACGATGCCAGCGCCGCCGCGACGGCTCGCAAAGTCAACAAGCTGATAAACACCGGCAAGATCACTTCGGCTCAAAGCGGTCCTAACTCCATCAACCAGCGGGCGGCAAATGCCAACACAATTGCAAGGATTGGCGGCGCTGGCCGGCGTGTTCCGTTTGAGCAAGAGTCGTCTGGCGTTCTGAAGGAGAGGACGAGGAAGGATATTCTCGGGCGGACTGTTCGGCCCGTGGAAAGCACTCAGCTTTTCAAAGAGAAGCGGTTTAACTCAAACGATGCTTACGCCTTCGGCGTCGCCGGACTTGATGTGGGCATCAGTGAAGTTGGCATTCGCCACCTGAAATCCGAGATTCAGAAAGCCGAAGACGAAATGGCGCGGGCAAAGGAGGCGGACGATGACGCCGCGTTCTACGCCGCCCTCAAGAGTAAGCAATCAAACGAGGGGCTTCTGGTCTTTGCCCAGATCGCTCAGAAGGTCGGCATGGGCTACATTGGAGGCAGGGCGATCAGCGGGATCAAGCCTTACTCTGCGCCGCCCGTGAAGCTCGCAGACATTGAAGCCGAACGGAACCTAATTCTGAAGGCGATTAACAAGCCGCCGCCAAAGCCAAGAAAACCCGCCAGCACTAAATCCAACCCATAAGGTCAGGCCGATAGCCGTGCACGTAAGTGCAGCCCACAGCGGAACCAAAAAGCCTCCGAAATCCGGCGAGATCAAAGCAACCAAGCCGAAGGCCGACAGGTAGTAGCCAGCGTGATCCCACCACTTCCACTCCGACATGACAGGAACTCCTCATGGAAAACGAAGCCATCGCAGACGAAATCCTTACCGCACTTCAAGCCCTTCTGGAAGCCGCAGGCCCCGAATGGGTACTTGAGTTTCTTAACGCCGGGCTGGAGGAAGCCGCAGGCGGCGGCGAACAGATGCCGCCCGAGCCCGAAATGATGTCCC
>JACCDP010296958.1_pt1 | contig 21413 bp, 17 predicted proteins | sample 7445841 | NCBI WGS metagenome assembly JACCDP01 (sample SAMN15323441, study PRJNA562643) | freshwater metagenome | isolation source: river surface water | place: USA:Blue River Watershed | collected 2017-08-17
ACCTACCAGGCTGCTTCAAGAGAAATACAACAGCAGGAATATGAAACCATGCGCCTCACCGCTTTTTTCCAAGAGGAATGTATTTATTTAACGGGAAAAAACCGTTTATCCTATACCAAATCCATCTTAAAAACGGTCGTAAGAACCTAAGGGTAAAAGCTCTTCCTAAAAAAGATAGCGCTCACTGCTTTTGATTTCCCTGAGGATCATCTTTTAAAGGTTGTCTTCAACATATTCAGGCTATATACTACTTCGCCCCAGCTTTTTTGTTACCCGAACAAAAAGGGTTCTATTGCACTTTTTCGTTTTCAGGATCTTTGTTATATTATTGTTCTTCACCTATGTTTTAATTCTGAAAATTACAGGTGGTTTTATAATGGGTAAATTAATGATGTGACGAATCAGGTAAGACGAAAAATATGCTTTGTTAGACAAAATACTTAATATCATTTTACTCGATAGCTTGCGATTGCTTGGTTCCTGAATCTTTTACGTTTATTTGACGGCTAACAGAAAAGACTATACCTCTATTGTAAACTTGGCGAGAAATTTCAGGTAATTGCTTTCTAACAGAAAGAAGTGAGTGGATCAAGCGTAATCCAACACGCCACTTTTCGTTAAATAGGTAACCAGTACCTAGATTGAAAAAAACTTCTTTTTTACTAAAGGGATAAAGGTCTGTTGGGTACGGAAGTGCTGCTCCATTTGTATATTCTCCAACATTGATTAATGCTGCTAATCCCGGCCCAAATTCAACATAAGCCTCTTTCTTCTTATATTGAAAAAGGATTGGGACTTCAAAGTAAGATAGCTGTAACCAATAATCGCCATACATGGGTTGATTTTGCTCGTTTAGACCAGTTCCTTTGTCAATTCTATTTAGTTCTGACTGCATAGTCCAACTTTTGCCAATTTTTAACTGAACCCATATTCCACCCATGAAAGCAATTCCTGGTTTAGTTTTTACGGGACAGCCTGTAACGGTATGGATTCCTAAACCTAATTTAAACCCGAATTTAGATTGAGTTTTTGATTTACCTTGAGACCAAACATCCCGGCAAATAATTGACATGACAAAAAAGATAAAAAACTTTTTCATTGTTAATGAACGGCATAGGACTATAAAAATTGTGTTATTAATAACGTAAGCCTCTACTATATATACTATGCTCATTAGTACTTTACAGGCACTTGCATTTATTGAGGCAAAAGAAAATTTCCTTGCAAAAACAGACCTCCTGAAGATATAAGGAATGAATTAGATTATGGATACAAAATTGAAGATCAAAGCATAGTTCTTTTTGAAATCAGACCGCAATGGCATAGTTATCCGCCCAAACCAACAGTTAAGAATTTAAAGGAATTTACTAAACTTGTTGAAGATGGTGAGCATCATTGTTTCTATGGATGAAAATAAATTCTTTATTGAGGTTCAAGAACATTGGCTGTTTATACCTAACAATACACAAACCGAAATCTCCAAAAGAACAAACACGTTTCCCTTCTTTGGAAATATCCCATTAAAACCATTATTGCTCTAAGGAAAATAGTGTGAAATCAGGAAGATTTATTATTGATTATAAAAGAAGTAAATTATACTACTGCCCTGTTAGATAGCTATAAGCAAGGAACAAAAGTTTATAAGTGATAAGTGATGTACACATTTTCATCCAATAACAGTTAATTTTAAAACTGGCGGTAAAACTACCCTGTCTCAGCTCTCTTCTTTCTATGTGTATTCAGCTTCCAGGCCTTGAATAACTTGTCTCCCGGCTGTTTCCTGTTCCATCACATTTGGTGGAACCATTTATTTTTCATATACTTGCATATCCTTTTGAGGATTGTATCACAATCTGAATGCTATAATCGGTGCCATTCAATTTTATTTTACAATTTTTGAGGCAAGATATGGTGCTGTCACACTCAAATGACTTACCCGATTATAAATTCAACAATCATTAAATGACATTTCAAGATTTACAATTATGCGAACCGCTGCTGGCGGCTCTTAACAACATTGGTTTTCAAACACCAACACCTATTCAGGAACAAGCTATTCCTCCCATTCTTAATGGGCAGGACATTTTTGGGTGTGCACAAACCGGAACCGGTAAAACCGCCGCTTTTTCATTACCCATCCTGCAATTGCTTCACAACAAACCAAACTCAGGACACATCCGGGCGCTTATTTTGGCTCCTACCCGTGAACTGGCTCTGCAAATCAGCCAAAGTATTCATTCCTACAGCAAACACCTGAAAATACAGAAAGCCGTAGTATTTGGCGGAGTATCACAGAAAATTCAGGAAAGAGAACTTCAAAAAAACATTGACATTTTAATTGCTACGCCAGGTCGGCTAATGGATTTGATGCAGCAAGGTTTTGTAAAATTAAACCGGGTAGAATATTTTGTATTGGACGAGGCAGACAGAATGCTGGACATGGGTTTTATTCATGATATTAAAAAAATTCTTACCCAACTTCCGGCCAAAAGGCAAAGCCTTTTCTTTTCTGCAACTGCCACTTATACTATTCAGAAACTTGCAGACACTATTTTACAACAACCTGCACGTATTGCTGTTGCTCCGGTTTCCTCTGCCACACCGCTTATAGAACAAAGCCTCTATTATGTGTCTAAAGAAAATAAAAGATCCCTATTAAAGCATATCTTAAAAAATGGCAAGGTTGAGCACGCATTAGTGTTTACCCGTACCAAAAGAGGTGCCGACAGGGTTGCAAAGGAACTCAACAGTAGCGGTATTGCTTCTGAAGCCATACACGGAAATAAATCGCAGGGGGCCAGAGAACGGGCACTGAAAAATTTTAAAAACAGGTCCATCCGTGTTTTAGTAGCAACAGATATTGCCTCGAGAGGTATTGATGTTGATAAGCTTTCCCATGTTATAAATTATGAAATACCCGATCAGCCAGAAACCTATGTACACCGCATCGGGAGAACAGGCCGTGCCGGATCAACAGGAAAAGCAGTTTCTCTTTGCGACCAGGACGAACGTATGTATATGAAAAGCATCAGTAAGCTGATTAAGCAAAAGATAGAGATTGTATCAGCGCCTCCATTTACTCAATAAAATTCAATAATTCAATAAATAAAAACCGTTTGCATGTGCAAACCTTAAACCAAAAAAAAGATGAAAAAAGGTACAGTAAAATTTTTTAATGAAACAAAAGGATTTGGATTTATTTTAACTGAAAATGGAACAGAAATATTTGTTCACGTTTCAGGCTTGAAAAATGAAATTCGTGAGAATGATGTAGTAACATTTGAAGTAGAAAAAGGGAAAAGAGGCTTAAGTGCCGTGAATGTTGCCCTTGCCGAAAGCGTTTAATCCGCTCCTGCGCAGATGAGGCAACTTAAAATCAATAAATCTATTACTAACAGGGATGCTGCATCCCTGGATAAATACCTTCAGGATATTTCTAAATTACCTATGGTTAGTGTTGAAGAAGAAACACAACTGGCAGGTAAAATAAGGGGTGGTGATGAGCGGGCGCTTGAAAAGTTAGTGTCTGCCAACCTCCGGTTTGTTGTTTCTGTTGCCAAACAGTTTCAAAACCAAGGCATCAGCTTGCCCGATTTAATTAATGAAGGAAATGTTGGATTAATAAAAGCTGCCTCAAGATTTGACGAAACCAGGGGATTTAAATTTATCTCCTATGCCGTATGGTGGATCAGACAGTCCATCATGCAAGCTATTTCTGAACAATCGCGGGTAATACGATTGCCATTAAATAAAATTGGCACACTGAACAAAATCAGGAAAGCACAGGGGGCTCTGGAACAACAACTTGAACGTACACCTACCAATTCAGAAATCGCTTTCCATACTCAAATCAATGAGCAGGAAATAAACGTTACGCTGAATTCATCGGGCTGGCACATTTCTACCGATGCCAATTTACCGGGACAGGAAGAGTTAACCATTATGGATTTGCTCTCCGACCCCGAGGATTTGGGTCCGGATAATTCGCTAATGAAAGATTCATTGCGTATTGAAATTAACAAGGCCCTGGGATCTTTAACCGAAAGGGAAAAAAGTGTAATTGTTCAATATTATGGTATTGCAGAGTACCCTGCTTCCTCCTTAGAAGAAATTGGTGCCCGCTTCGATCTTAGTCCGGAGAGGGTAAGGCAAATTAAAGAAAAAGCCATCAGAAAATTAAGAGCGGGTTCCCGAAACAAACACCTGCTTACTTTTTTGTAAAGCCAAGCAATTGTTAATTTTAACAAATTTTACCTCAGGTCACCAGCTCCGGCTATACTAAGAGAGAAGAAGGCAGGAGAATCCCTGAGAAATCAGCATGGCAGCTTATACACCTTGCCTTACTTAATCTCTACCGATTCAATAATTTCGTATCCTAAGTACTTTTCCAGCACTTCCCTATACATTTTGGTGGAAGTAAATCCAAATCCCTTTTCAAAAAACTCATTTACCGTTGGCAGGTAGCTTGATCTGAATGGTAAAATAAATCCTAGTGTTTCATCCGAACGGTTAAACACTTTCTGTATTTTCAGGAATTTATTCGGGTGACTTTTCAGGTAAGCCCAATAAGCAACAATATCCACATATCCGTATGACTTTCCGTCTTTGGCAATAGCATCCAGAATATTGGTTTGAACCTCTGTTGCACTGATTTTCATGCCAGGCAAAAATTTAGCTTTTACATCGTTCAGGTAATTGAGGTGGGTAGACTTATTCACCGCCATTGCTGTAAAAGGCTCCAGCACCTTTGATACTTCCGTAGCCGAAAGATTTTTTATGGTAGGAACGTAACCATCGGTGATCAGCACCGCAATGTTCCGCATGTAGGAGGGCGAGAAGGCCACTTCCTTTTCCCGCTCTGCGGTATTGGTTACCGAACCTACGCCTATTACTTTAGGGTTGCCGTCTTTTACTGCTGAATAAAAAGCACTGAATTCCTTAAAACCCTTATAGGTCAATACCACCGGAATATTCTTCTCTAATTTCATCCAATTGGCGTAACGTTGGATAATTTCAATTTCAATACCTTTTAGTGCACCATTTTCTGTATAGGCATAAGGAAAGTTTTCATAATAATATACTTTCAGGGTATCGTTTTGGGCATAAAAAAACAAACTGTTCATCAGGGCGAAGAACACTAAAAACATTTTTTTGTTCATGAGCGTTAAATTTTATTTTTATTACGTAAAAAGTGCCGGCTTACTTGTAATCAAAACACTTTTCTTTACATTAATTTCTGACACAAAGTAAAAAAATCTACGCATATACAATACCAGGAACCCGGTTGTTTTACTAACCCTTGATGTTGATAAGATATTTTGAGAGAAAAGGCAGGCCAGAACCAATTACCTGTAAACTATGGCTTTTGCCTTCCCTGGGATTTTCCCCCTTTTTTTCAGGGCTAAAACAGGGGCTTACAGTTCTTATGGCCTCCTGTATCGTACTAACTACGAGGGTAAACAAAAAAAGGGGAAAATCCTCCCCCGGTTTACTTGCATTATTAACGGAAGGTTTTGTTTAATTAAAATGTAGTATTTTCGGCATGTAAATTCATACATCAATCACAAAAACCATATTATATGAAAACAACTATTTCACTAAGTTTTATTGCGGCCTCGCTTTGCATGCTTATTTTTTCCTCCTGCGACCCCAATAATGGTGGCAACACCCAAAACCCTCCTCCTGTTGAAAAACATGAACACCGTATTCCTATGGAGGATATCCGTAATATGGTAGATAAGTACCGTAAAGAAAGGCAGGAAATTATTAATAAACATCCTGAATTAATTAGTATGTACGGTGAAGGCTTTCAGGATACGAGAAGTATATGGTTTTCCTGGGAAGAATTAAGAGCCTTTGTTCATACAGTTGAAAAGGAGATCAAAGAAAAAAATGTAAATGTGAATATGGATGGGCTTCGCCTTTACCTATCTGTATATCCTTCAAAAAACGACAGCATTAAGGAATCCGATTACCTGCAATCTATACCAAAAGAATATCGTAACCATACCTCCATTTTTATGGTTCCTACTTATTACGACGAAAAAAGTCAATCCAGTATTGATTTTGATCCAGCTTATATGGATGCCAACAATACTCCGAAACAGCTAAGCAGTTTAAGATCTGGAGACAGTGTTGGAGTTATGCGCTCATACAATGCCGCTAACCATGGTGCGCTTTGTCCTCCACAATGCCCGAGTGATGGGGGTGTAGGTGGTAAATAATCAATAAACCACCAATACCAACATAACCAGGCTTTCAAAAGAGACTGGTACCGTTTAATCTGATTTTAGCGTACCGTTAAACTCAACATTAACGGATAAGGGATGATTTTAATTAAAATAAAAGAAGTAAAGTAAATATTATGAATGTTTGGGTTGCTATTTGTATTTCTTTTGAAACATTAGTTGCCTTATTATCGGCAGGTCATTACCGATCGCTGAAAAAGCATGGACTTGGAAGCTTTCCTTTCTTTATGTTCTTTGTATGCTTAGGAGAAATAACCGGATTTATACTGGCCAGAATTTACCATACGAATTTGGTTTTTTACAATGTATTTTCTACCCTGCAGGTAATTTATTACTTGTTGCTTATACGGAAACAACTCAATGAAAGCAAAGCCAGAAAAGCCATTATTATCAGTATTATTTTTTATGTGCTGGCCTTTATTACCAATAGTTGCTTTTTTCAGTTCATTAACCAAAACCTGGGTACTTATACTTTTACATTAGGTTGCCTCCTGATTTCCTTTTGGGTAGTCTACTTTTTCTACGAACTTTTTGTTTCCAAAGAAGTAGATACCTATGGCAGGAACCCTTTCTTTTGGATTGGTTTAGGACTTTTTCTGTTTTATGTTTGTAATATACCCTATATGTCGGTTTATAATTACTTAGCCAGTAATTACCAGCATATATTTAGTGTGTATTTTAATATGATTATTGAAATATTAAACTATGTTATGTATACATTCTTTATAATCGGAATTTTATGCACCAACAAGAGGAAGTAGCATTTGCTGTAATTATTGGCACCCTTCTTTTTCTCTTCCTTTGTGTTTGCCTTTTACTGTTTTTTATTTTGTTTCAACACAACAAAAAAAGGCATAAGGAAGAAAAAAAAAGTATTGAACTGGCTTATAAAAATGAGTTGGCGCATGCTACACTGGAGATACAGGAAAACACCCTTCACCATATCAGCAAGGAATTACATGATAATGTGGGGCAATTGCTGACGGTTGCAATTATTCACCTGAACTCCCTGCACCGGCACCCGGAAAAGAGAACTACGGAAAAAATTGCAGAAACCTCCGATGTCGTTGAAATCGCCATTAATGAGATACGGAATTTGTCTAAAACCCTGAACCCGGAAAAAATCAGGCAATTTGGTTTAAAAGAAGCCCTGAATGCTGAAGTGGAGCGTTTAGCCAAGTTCGATCATTTTAAAACAGAACTGAATCATAACGGAGAATGGAGAAGCCTGGGTGCGGATATTGAAATTATTATTTTCCGTATTATTCAGGAATTTGTTGCCAATAGCATTAAATATGCCGAAGCCAATATTATTTCAATAACTTTAACCTTTAGTAAAGATGAGTTTAGCCTGTATGTACGCGACAATGGAAAGGGCTTTGATATTACTAAACAACCCTCAGGATCCGGTATTTTAAACATGAAGCACAGGGCTTCCCTGATTGATGCCGATTGTGTGTTTGATTCTATGGAAGGAAAAGGAACTTCACTCTACTTAAAACTGGGGGGCAATAAAGAGGAATCAGAAACAACAAATTAATAGTTAGTTAACCATTTTAATACAAAATAAAACACCTTTCATGAAATCATCCATTATAATTGTAGACGATCATAAATTAGTTTCCAAAGCCATAGCAGAACTGATTCAGGGCTTTGATAATTACAGTATTTTATTTGACCTGAACAATGGGAAGGAGCTGATAGAAAAGCTGAAGAACCCAAAAAACATCCCTGATATTGTTCTTTTGGATGTAAACATGCCTGTGATGAATGGTTTTGAAACCATGGAGTACCTGCACAAAGAATTTCCTAAAATAAAAGTGCTGGCGCTTTCCATGAATGATGATGAAGAAACCATTATTAAAATGATAAAACTGGGGGCCTGCGGCTATATCTCTAAACTTACAGATGATGATGAGCTGAAAAGAGCCCTGGATACCCTGGTACAAAAGGGATACTATTATACCGAAGCTGTTACCAATTATATGGTTAAATCTATAAAAACCGACAACGAACCCGATGAGAAAATTAAATTTTCTGACCGGGAAGAAGAATTGCTTAAGTGGATTTGCACTGAGATGACTTATAAAGAAATTGCCGATAAGATGTTTTTAAGCCCCAAAACCATTGATGGCTATCGGGATGCCCTGTTTCAAAAATTAAGGGTGAAAACACGTGTTGGACTGGCAATTTACGCTATAAAAAACAATTTCTATAAAATCTGATCGCATTTACCCACTCACCACCCTCACTACATTGAAAAGCCGGAACTTATTTAGCTCCGGCTTTCCATTTTGTACTTTCTGTTAAACAGGATACTTACCGTTAAAACAAAGCCCTGAATAATAAGAACAATCCGCCCGACAAAATGATCGTTGCCGGCAGGGTAAATACCCAGGTAAGTATTATGGTTTTTACCGTTTTCTTTTGCAGGTTCTTTAATCCCTTTTTAGCCACCATGGCACCCGCCACCCCACTGCTCAACGAATGGGTAGTGCTGATAGGTTTACCCGATTGTGTAGCCACACCAATGAGTATACTTGCTGTTACCTCAGCTGCAGCTCCCTGGGCATAACTCATGTGTTGCTTACCAATTTTCTCACCAATGGTTTTTACTACCCTTTTCCATCCTACCATGGTGCCCAGCCCCAAAGATATACTAATACCAATGATTACCCAGGGTGGAGAGTATTCCACTAATTTTTTCACAGCTTTCATTTCAGCCTGAACTATTTTTATATCATTCCCCGACAAGGAAAGATTCCCGCCATCAATCAGTTTTTCAGTATTTTTGGTAATTTTCATGATGTCTTTTCTGATTCCAAAACGTTCTGTAACCGGGATTTCAGCTGCCGTAGCGTGTGTAGCAGCCAATCCGATAAAATGATTAGCCGACTTTTGCACCTCATGCCACAATCTTTTTTCGTTGGAGCCCAATTTATTGGTATCCGCGGTGGCCAGCAATTGCTGAGTTTTTATGGTATTATCTTTAGCTACCTGTATGTGATATTCCTTATCAATGGCATAATATCCCGGCAAAACAGCAATAAGAATAAGCATAATCAATCCTACTCCCTTTTGTCCATCGTTTTGCCCATGAACAAAACTCACCGTACCACAGGTAATGGTAAGCAATCCCCTTACCCAGGTGGGTGGTTTTTTTCCCGGATGTGGTTCACGATACAATTCTTCATTCTTAAAGAAGCGTTTAAACAGGTACATAATTACAATGGATAAGGCAAATCCAAGTAATGGGGATAAGAGTAAAAACAAAAGGGTGTCGGTAGCCTTTTTCCAGTTTACCGGGTCGGGGCCATGGTAATCAGGAATAAAGTAAAAAGCAAAACCAATTCCCAGAACCGCACCTATTAAGGTATGGGAACTGGAAGAAGGTATTCCGTAATACCAGGTACCAAAATTCCAGGCTATAGCACTAATGAGTAAAGCCAACACCAGAGCAATGCTGTTTCCAACATCAGCATCTACCAGCGCATCCATAGGCAAGAGGTTTACTATTCCCATAGCTACTGTAATTCCACCTAACAAAACCCCAATAAAATTTAACACTCCACTAAACACCACCGCTACCGTTGGTTTCAGGGTATTGGTGTAAATTACGGTGGCTACTGCATTGGCTGTATCGTGAAAACCGTTAATAAATTCAAAAAAGAAGGCTAATAATAAACATATTACGAGCACCATCATCATTCCTGTACTTAATTCCATAAATTGTTTTTTTTTGTAAAATTACTGTTAAAATTTTTCAGATATGTTAATTTAATGTGAAGTTTTTTTCACGCATTTTACTTCAACTGGGGCTAAGCTGGTTAATAACAATTTTAATGATTGTCAGGATTTTTTGTACACTATTCAAAATTTTTGGTATTTACCCTGGAGCATGTTTTAAAGCTTAATTCCACTTTAATGGGGCTGATTTCCTAAGATTAACTATTTACACACCATTCCGTAGTTTCAAAACCGCTGATTTTTGCTTTTTCCTTATCTATTTCACCTTCCTTCATTACATTTATCTCAAAATTGGTACATTTACAGCCTCATGCGTTTTATTCATTTTACATATTGCCTGCTTTTACTGGTGTTGTTTCCGTTTCTGCTCAAATCCCAACCTGCCGGCAAAAGCTTCCGTGCTTTATTTAGCGCCGGTATTGTGGGCAGTCAGGTGGATGGTGATACTTACGGCGGATACCATAAGGCCGGTGCCATGCTGGGACTGGGCGTGAATAAGGCTCTATCTGAAAAACTGGAAATTGAATTTACTTTAAGTTATATCCAAAAGGGTTCCAGAAAAAATGCAGATCCTAATAACAATGATTTTAATTTTTACCTGTTTCGTTTAAATTATATTGAAATTCCGCTGTTGCTAAAGTATAATTATAAAAAACTGAAATTTGAAGCGGGCCTTTCTTATGCCTACTTGTTTAATTATAGTGAAGAAAGTATGGCTGCAGGTTATTACAACTCCTACCCACCCAAAAAAACCGACTGGAATTATAGTGTGGGCATGGGATATAAACTAAGTGACCGGCTTATTGCCAACTTTCGCTACAGTTACTCGTTTGTTCCGTTCAGGGATTACAATGCACAAGGTGTGTATTTGGGAACTTTCTGGACAAGAATATTTAATAAGGGCTTATACAATAACCTGGTTGTATTGAGCTTAAATTACCTCCTGCAACCTAAAACTGAATAATGAAGGCTGACAAACAAAAACTCGTAGTTGCTATCAGCGGGGCCAGCGGAGCCATTTATGCCCGGGTGTTATTACAGAAACTCTCACTGATGCAGGAGCAAATTGAAAGCCTGGGTATAGTGATGAGTGATAATGCCAAAGAAGTATGGAAGTATGAATTAGGAGATACAAGCTATGAACAGTATGCATCATTGATGTATGACAAAACTAATTTTTACGCGCCCTTTGCTTCAGGTTCAGCACGCTACAACAGCATGATTATTTGCCCCTGCAGCATGGGAACACTTGCACGCATTGCATCCGGCATAAGTAATGACCTGTGTACCAGAGCAGCCGATGTTATGCTTAAAGAAAGAAGAAAGCTTATACTTGTTACACGGGATACACCATTGAACCTGATTCATATTCAAAACATGAAAACAGTTACCGAAGCAGGCGGAATAATATGCCCGGCCTCACCCAGTTTTTATAGTTTGCCTAAAACCCTGGAAGAGCTTGCTGCAACCGTTGTAGACAGGGTTATAGATCTGGCCGGGCTCAACCAGACCAGTTACCGGTGGCCGGAAACTACCGAAAAATCTGAATGAGCGTTTAGCGTTTCCTTTAAGTTATTGAAAAGCGATATAGAGAAATACCAGGTTCAACACTTTACACAACAGGCCGTTGATGAGCCATATTCCGGCTATGAGATAGGTCAACAGTTTTTGCATTTCCTCATAATTTGTAAGGAGTGTTCCTGTGTCTATTCTAAATATGGCTTGAGAAACTGAGCGAGTTCTATGCTTGCCAGTGCGGTTTGTCTTTCTAATTCTTCAATTAACAAATAAGTTCTTTCCAGATCGGTTTCATTGGCTGCATTCCGTTCTATTTGTTTTGCTACCTCACTGAGCTGAGGCATTCCCATGTAGGTATACTTGGGTTTATACGAATGAGCCAGGCTGCGCAGGGCTGCATAATTTTTTTGCAGGTGCAGTTCTTTCATTTTAATAATTTCTAATCGGGTGTCTTTCAAAAACATGTTCACCATTTTAATAATTCTTTCTTTATTATTACGGGTAAAATCAAGTATTGCCGAAACATCCACTATTCCTTGGTGCTCTGCTTCATCCTCATCTTCTTCTTCCAACTCAGGCCGGTAATTATTTGCTATTGGTGTAGCGGATACCGTTTTCAATTCTTCTTCTATAGTTCTGGGACTAGTTTCTGTTTTGCCATTTTCTGATAAGCCATTCAATTGAAGGTAGAGTTGATAGGCTTCGGCCATTTTAGTGAAGAGCACCTTTGTTTCAAATGGTTTCGGAACATAAAAATTCATTCCGTTCTTTAACCCAAATTCAATTTCCGATAATTGTGCGTTGGCCGTCATGGCAATAATGGGGGTGCTTATGTTCAGCTCCCTTCTTATTTTAATGGTTGCTGTATGTCCATCCATTACAGGCATCTGCAGGTCCATTAAAATAATATGGTATTTATTCTCCTTTAGTTTTTCAAGTGAAATGGCTCCGTTCTCGGCCACATCTACCTGCATATTCGGAAAATTGTCCTGTATAGTATCTACAGCCACTAATTGGTTAAATTCATTATCCTCCACCAATAAAATGTTCATGTTTTCAGGCAACTGGTATTCGTTTGTTGAATTGACATTTTTTAATGAGGCTCCTGTAAAAGCCTTTTTGTATTCCAGCATAAAACTAAACTCAGCGCCCATGCCTTCCATACTACTCAGGTATATCCTTCCTCCTCCCTGCAACTCTACTAATTTATTGGCCATGCTTAGCCCCAGGCCGGTACCTCCAAATTTACGGGTGGCATCGTCCTTGGCCTGGGTAAAGGATTCAAATATTTCTGATTGTTTTTCAATAGGTATACCAACACCGGTATCTTTAATTATAAACTGCAGGCTAATCTCTTGTCTGCTTTCCTTATTCACTTTCAGTTCAAAACTTATTTTACCCTTTTCGGTAAATTTCACTGCATTAGACATCAGGTTCATGATGATTTGCCCAAAGCGTACTTCATCCCCTGTTACTTCTTCATGAAACAATTTCGGGAAATGCCACTCCGTTTCCAGGCCCTTTTCCTGTGCCATTCCGGCAACTATATCTAAAATATTTGTTAGTTTTTCTTTAATGTTAAATGGTTCATTCGCCAGTTGAATACGGCCTGCATCAATTCGGGAAAAGTCCAGTATATCATTAATGATACGCATGAGGTTTCTCGAATTCAGGTTCATCACTTCCAGGTAACGCTTTTCTTTTTTATGCAGGTATTCTGTTTTTTTCAGCAGGTTAGTAATACCCATAATAGCATTCATAGGGGTTCTCAGCTCATGACTCATATTGGCTAAAAATTGCCCTTTTAATTTCGCAATCCTTTCTGCCAGTTCTTTTCCTCTTTCTAATTCTTCATTTTTCTTTTGTAAGTCTTGTTGTTTCTTTTTCTCAGTAATGTCTGTTCTAATAGAAAAATATTGGTAAGGTCTTCCAGCTTCGTTCAGAAATGGAATGATAACGGTATCTACCCAATATAGCTGTCCGTTTTTATTTCTGTTGCAAATTTCACCCTTCCATGTTTTTCCTGATGCAATGGTTTTCCATAAGTCAATGAACATGCTTGTATCATGGGTTCCGGAATTTAAGATGCGGTGGTTTTGCCCGTATAATTCTTCGGTGGTATAACCCGAAATCTCCGTGAATTTTTTATTGGCAAAAATAATGTTTCCCTGCACATCGGCCACCCCCACAATGGCAATCTGGTTTAATGCCTTTTGGTAGCTTTCTAATGATTTAATGGCATTTTTTAATTCAATTTCCTGAGCTTTCTTACGGGTGATGTTTCTTGCAGCGGCATACAACATGCCTGTTTTTACGTCAGGAGTAGATCTCCAGCTTAACCAGATATATTCACCGTTTTTGCAGCGGTACCTGTTTTCAAAGTCTATGGTTAAAGCGCCTGCCTTCAATTTCTCCACTTCTGCAAAAGTAGGAGCCAAATCATCCTGATGAATAAATTGCGCAAAGGGCTGGTTAAGGAGTTCTTCTTCACTATATCCCAGCATTTCTGAAAAGGATTTGTTTACCTTTACAAAATTACCTTCTACATTGGCAATACACATTAAATCCAATGATAAATCAAAAAACTTTTGTAATTCATCCTTTAATTGAAGCGCTTTTTCTGTTTCTTTCTTGCTATCGGTAATATCTGTTCCAATTCCTACCATACGCACAGGCTGACCCAATGCCCCTTTCTCCGCTACTGTTCCTTTCAGGTAAAACCAGCGTGTTTCTCCATTTGTGGTAATTACCCGGTGTTCGTCTTCGAATTGATCGGCTTTTCCATCTTTGCAACGTACAATTTTTTCCCATAACTGCTGACGGTCATCCGGATGAACGTTCACTTCTATTAATTCCTGTATACTGTGAGTACCTGAATGATTTTCGTTAGTTGCCTTCAGTTTTATGGTATTTTTTGAGCGCGTGATGGTACCGAGAATAAAATTCATTTCCCACACCGAGTAGCCGGAATTCTCCATAGCGTATTGCCATAGCTCTTCAGTGCGCTTCAGTTCCTTTTCCTTCATTTTCTTCTCGGTAATATCTGTGTGGGTACCGATTACCCTCAGTGCTCTGCCATTGACGTCACGTTCAATTACTTTCCCCCGGTTTAAAATATAAATGTAATGGCCATATTTATGTTTAAAACGGTACACGTGACTAAAAGATTCTGTTTCTCCTGCCACATTTTTATTGATTTCAGCAAAAATTCTTTCTTTATCTTCCGGATGCAGCCTGCTGCTCCACTCCCTGTCGCTGGATGTAAGTTCATGCAATTCATAACCTATCATTTGCGCCCAGCGCTTAGAGTAAACGGTAGTTTGTGTAATGGGGTCCCAGTCCCAGATTCCATCTCCACTTGCCTCCAGGGCATAATTTAACCGCAAACTCAATGCGATATTTTTCTCCTGTTGCCTGCGCTGCACATCAATATCCTGAAATATTCCGAATACTTTGTACACTTTTTTGTTGATGACCTCAGCTTCTCCAATGACCTTAACCCATATCTCCCTCCCTTTGGCGGTTATTAACTGAAGTTCTACTTCAAAGGCTTCTCCATATTCAATAGCCTTCTTCACCACCTCTTTTATTTTCTCGCGACTGTATCCTTCTTTGTAAAAGTAAAAGCCATTATCTAATTTAGGTTCATAATGCTCCGGCACCTCGTGTATTTTTTTTGTGGCAAAGGACCAGGTTAGTTTTTGAGTCAATACGTCATACTCCCAAAACCCGATTTTTGCCATTTCACTGGTTTTAGATAAATCACTCTTTAATTTAATTATTTCCAGCTCTTTTTTCTTTCTGTCGGTTATATCCTGTGCCGTTCCCTTTAATCCTATAACCTCACCCTTTTCGTTAATAATAGGCGAACCCAAACCCAGAATGTACTTCATTCTTCCATCAGGAAAAATGGCCCTGTGTTCAAATACCAGGTTTTCTTTGTTCCTGATTACTTTGTCTAATATTTTATCTAAGTGTGCTAAATCATCCGGGTGAATCCTTTGCCTGTAGGCTTCAAAGAGCTGATGCGGCTCTGTCTTTTCCAACTCAAATATGCGGTAATGTTCCTCCGACCAAAATTGCTCATTGGTTTGCATGTAATATTCCCAGTTTCCAATTTTTGAAAGGCTCTGGGCCTGCATCATTCTGATTTCACTTTGTTTGATAGAGGTTATATCCTGTATAGTTTGGGTAAGAATTTTCGTTTCCCCCTTTTTCCCTTTCGTGTTTATCCACATTCTGTTCAATGTCCATATCCATCTACCCGATTTATGTTTTAGTCTGCATTCATACTCATACTCTTTAATATTTAAATTCAGTTGTTGAATAATGTGGGGCAAAGAGATATAGCTGTCAGCAGGGTGTTTCAGTTGCATCCAGTCTTCATAACTTTTAAGCGGTAACTCCTCAGGACTATATCCCAGTAGTGCATAACAGGTATCATCAAAAACAATACTATTATCGCTTAAATCCATCTGCCACATAGCAATCCGGCTTCCTTCCAGTATATTCCTGATATCCGTTAATTCCTTTTTTGGTTGGGTGTCTTTTTGAGTTGGTTTCATGCTGGTTTTTTTACTTCAACAATTTCTTCAATTCTTCAGCTGCCTGCTCTGTATCTTTTCTGAATGTTTCCAGTAAGTTTTTAATTTCTTCCAGATTGGTTTTGGTTCCTGCGTTACTTTCTATTTGTTTGGCAATAACCGTTAAGTGAGGTAAACCAATGTAGGTCATTTTTGGTTTCATGGAATGGGCTATTACTTTTAGCTGGTCATAAGTGCCGGCCGCATATAACTCCTCCATTCTAATTATTTCTTTTGGTGTATCATTCAAAAACATTTTCACCATTTTCTCTACCCGCTCCTGTTTATTGTTGGCAAAACTGTAAAGCCCGTCTATATCCACTATTCCTGTTTTAGGTTTTTGTGGAGGCTCCTCATCCACATCGTCTTCATCCCTCAGTGGCACGTAAACCGGTGCCGGGGCTTGAGCAGGGTTTACACTTACAGTTGTTTGGATAATTTCATTTTTCATTTCCAAATTACTGCTCTTTGGTTCGTTCTTCTCTATGTCTTTCACTAAAGGTTTTCCCGCCATAATGCGGTTAATTTTTTCGAACAGTATTTTAGGATCAAATGGTTTGGAAACATAATCATTCATACCACTGGCCCTGCACCTGTCTACCTCTTCCTGCATAGCGTGAGCCGTCATGGCTATAACCGGTATCCTGCATTTAGGCTCCTTCATTTCGTTCCTGATGATCTTCATGGCCGAATGCCCGTCCATTACCGGCATTTGAATATCCATGAGTACAATATCATAATTATTTTTACTGATTTTCTCCACCCCCACCTGCCCGTTTTCGGCCATTTCAATAATAACATTTGGATTAGCTTCCAGGATGGTGTCGTTTGCCACTAACTGATTAAATTCATTGTCTTCCACCAGTAATATTTTAAGATCGGGGATAGTGGTTTCAGAAAACACTTCTTTCTTTTCCTTTTGCTTAACACTTGTTTCTTCCTGAATGTATTTAGGATATACCACCGTAAAATTAAAATCTGCCCCTTCATTCCTCCGGCTGATTAAGTTAAACTCACTCCCATGTAACTGAACCAATTTTTTAGAAATACTTAATCCTAAGCCGGTACCTCCATATTTTCTGGTAATGGAGGTAGTTTCCTGCGAAAACATTTCAAATATGAGGGATTGTTTTTCCTCCGGAATTCCTATTCCAAAATCTTTCACACTGAAGTTAATAGTTACTTTAGCGGGAGCGTTGTTTAGTACTTTCAGGCTAAGGATAACATCTCCTCCCTGCTGACTAAATTTTATGGCGTTGGAAAGCAGGTTCAATAAAATCTGGTTTAACCTTACTACATCACCCACAATCCAGGAATGAAATTCATCGGGAAGTTTTAAGAGCAGACTTATTCCTTTTTCTTTCGCCGGGATAGAAACCGATTGCACAATTTTTTCGAGGTTGTCTTTTACATCAAATGGTTTTTGCTCCAATTCCACTTTTCCGGCCTCAATTTTTGAGAAGTCCAGTATATCGTTAATGATCCCCAACAGGTTTTTGGAGTTGAGCTGAATTACGTTCACATAATTCATTTGTTTCTCGTCCATACCTTTTGTTTTTGCCAATAATCCGCTAGTTCCCATGATGGCATTGATGGGAGTTCTGATTTCATGGCTCATGTTGGCCAAAAATTCCTGTTTGGCGTTTTGTAATACCTGAGCCTGATCCCTGGCCCGGATAATTTCTTTCACCATGGAATTAAATACAATGGTTAACTCTCCCAACTCATCGGTAGACACCACCCTTACCTCTTTGAACTTCCCTTCCCTGGAAATTTCTTCAGCTGCTGCAGTGAGGTTGTGAATTGGGTTGATGATGGAACGCTGAAGAAAATAAAAAATGACAGATGTAAGTAAGAGCGTAATGCCTATGATAATGATAAATATCTTTATGAAAGAGAGTAAACGCTGTTTTAGTCCATTCAACGAGGTGATTAATACAATGTGTGTATCATGATGCCCATCTACCTCAATAGCTTGTTTTACTACGAGATAATTTTTATCGAAATAATAGTTTTCCTGATGTTGAATAACCTCTTTTATTTCCTGTTGTGAGAATTCTTTAAATGCCCTTTCAGCCACTATTCCATCTCTTGAGTTGGCAATAAAAGCGTACAAAACATCCTCTTTGGTAGAGAGTCCGTTTAAGTTCTGCTGCAGGGCTTCCTTATCTTCAAACAACAGCGCTGGCGCAATGTTTAAGCTTAATATTTCGGCTAATGAAATGTTTTCACTCACTAAGTTTTCCTTGTATTGCTTATTTTGAAAATAAACCGTAGCCAGGCCCAGTACCAATACCAATCCGAGAATGATAAACACAGGGCCCCAGGTTATTTTAGTCTTTAACCTCAACATATTTCGCTTTTACTTTATTCCTTAAATTTTTCTTTATTCCAGTTATAACTCAATTTTATCATCAATTCCCTGCCCGGTGCCTGCATTGGCCTGTGGCCACCATCATAAGGCTGGATATAAGCATACCCGGAATTCAATACATCATAAAATCCAAATGCCATGGAGAAGCCTTTTATTTTATTAAGTGAATGGACACATAAGGACAAATTAGCTATAAAGTTTGGTTGCATCAGTTGTTGCATCATAACACCGGCGGTATCCGTGGTGTTATAAGCATAACGCTCACCAACAGCCACCAGGGAAGCGGAAAATGTAATATTTTTAGTGCACTCCATCACCGAACTAAACGTTGCTTTATTTGCTGCAAACCCTATAAGCTGCTTTTTATTCTTCGCCCAATAAAAACTTACCTGTGAAGAATCCTGTTTATTGTTTACGTAATATGACCAGGTCGCAGACAGCTTTACCCAGTTTTCCTGAACATGGGTTTCCAATTCTATGCCTTGTGTTCCCATCTTTGTTTTGTTAAAATAATTGTCTACTCCTCCTTGTGAGCTATACACGATGGTGTTTTTAATTTCACTGTGATAAAAATTAATACTGGTATAAACATTGGAAGAAAATTCATATCCCAATTGAATTTCCTGTGTAGTAATTACTTCTGGTTTCAGCTCTTTGTTTGCGATAAGGTTTTCCACTAATGGAGCCCTGAAGGCCTGTCCATACGAGGCTTTCAGGTTTACTTTTTTATAATATCCGGTTCCGGCAATACGTGGTAAAAACACATTTCCAAATACTGAATGGTTTTCCTGCCTCATCCCTAATGATAAGGTGTACCACGATTGATGAATAAATAATTCTAAGGCATTAAACCAGTCGAAATATACCGCTTTGTTCTTTTCCCCAATTAACCAGGGTTCATAATTTGGTTGTTGGTTCCCTTTGGCATAATCCTGGTAAAATCCATGGGTAGCGTTCAGGTGAATGGAATTAGTAATCATAAAATTTTCTGTAAGGTCTCCGGTAATACGTTGTATATTTCTATCATAAGCAAAAAATTCAGCATCAGTAGTGTCGGCTAAATTCCCTGAGTTCCAGGGTCGGTTATAATTATAATTTACATGTGGTTTGATGTTTAATTTTTTTATTACCTTCCAGGTATACTTCAGGTCGGCCTGCCGGGTACTGAAATCTGATCGTGTAGGCCGTTGTAGGATATTTCCAAGTATTACCGGTACCCGATTTTTATTATCCTGATGCAGGTATTTGAATTCTATACCCTTAAACTCTAAATGGAAGTTTGCATTTAATGGATAACTCACATCATTTCCATCCTTATTCAGGATGATGCTGGTATCATTCAAATCCTTGTATTCACCCTGATGCCTTTGCGCTATACCGGCAAACACCGCAGCCTTAACATTCCAATTTCCTTTTTTGTAACCAGCCTGAGTACTCAATAATTGGCGGGCAAAAGAATTTGTTAATTGTCCGTAAGTTCCATGAACTTCTATGCCCTGTAAGTTCTCCGCTTTTTTGGTGATAATATTAATTACCGCCAAACCCGCTAGTCCGTTATATACAGCATATCCAGAGCCTCTGATAATTTCTATTTTCTCCACCTGATCTATATCAATTGTATTCAGCCATTGAGTGGTTCCGTACATGTTTTCGTTTAACTGCATACCGTCCAGCATTACCAATACCCTACCTTCATGCCCCCATAAACCACGTACGCCCAAGCCAGCTTCTCCGTTAACATCCTGCCCAAATTCCAACCCGGGGACAGAGCGCAACCAGCCTGTAATGTCCCTGAAGGCCGCATGATCAATATCTTCCTTAGTTAAAACAGTTACTACCGCCGGAGTTTCTTTCATGGAAAGCTCCTTGTGTGAGGCCACAGTAAGTTTCACATTCATGAGCTGTTCCAGATCAATTTCATCAGCCATATTAATTTCCTCAATGGTTTTGGTGGTGTCCTGTGAATACATAACAGACGCGGCCATCATCTGCATCAAACAGCAACAGTATATCATCCATTTTGTTTTCATGTGTTGGGCATTTTTTTTTCTAAATTATCATTGTATTACGTTCCTGTTCTTTACAACTTAACTATTTTTCTTATTGTTCCTTTATTAATACGCTCCACATTCCTTCCTTTAACCCCTTATTTAATCACCCGCAATGCCAGGTTTAACAACATACTTGAGGCAGACAGGTTTCTCTTAGTTAAATTTCCGAGGTGAATTTCGAATTTATAGGAATTGTTTACCTTTTGAAAATTGATACAACTATAAGCCTCCTGAATTGTTTTATCCTCTGTAACTATAAGCATATTTCCCAGTTTGGCTTCCTCTATTTTAATAGGTATTGAGCTATCTACATAGAGTATATCGGTAGTGCCCACTTCCTCAAAAGAGTTGATTATGTTGACGCGTATGGACTTATTTCCTACCTTTTTTACTTTACCCAGTTCTACCAGGTATGGGTTAATGGGTGAATTGAAAAAAGTAGTAATGACAAACTCCTCTCCTGAAGTGGAAGACCAGCTAATGTATTTAGTGAAATTGTAAATGAATAAAGCCTGGGCTTTATAATCGGAGGAAGAATTTTGTGCACGCCCCTGAACATAGATTGTAAATACAATCATGATCAGAAAAAAAACTCCGTATTTTTTAGGGCGCAACAACATACTTAGTCAATTTCAGGTACAAAAAGCTCTCCTTACTTACCCAATCTTTTTGTGCCCTGCTGGTTCACAAACTAATTTTTCTATCATTATTGTCCGACTAATATTGTATAAATCTACTAAAACCCGTGATAAATCAAAGATTCTAGCATTTTTCTTATCTCAATACTCCCATACTTTTTCCTTGATGAAAAAGTATGCAAAAAATCAAGACGATTCGCCATTTGAAAGCTTTTGCTCGTCGCACAATCGGCGCGAACAAGGGCTGCAAAACT
>JACCDP010896969.1_pt1 | contig 21397 bp, 13 predicted proteins | sample 7445841 | NCBI WGS metagenome assembly JACCDP01 (sample SAMN15323441, study PRJNA562643) | freshwater metagenome | isolation source: river surface water | place: USA:Blue River Watershed | collected 2017-08-17
AGTGCTAATTACGTTCTTAATGGTACTGATTCCTTAGGTTGTCAAGGAACAGACACCGTGGTGGTTACTGTGTTGGAAAACGCTGTGAGCACCTTAACCCAAACCGCTCTTGATTCCTACACCCTGAACGGTCAAACCTATACGCAAAGCGGCACCTACACCCAAACTGTACCTGCAGCCAACGGCTGCGACAGCACCATTACATTAAATCTTACTTTGAACTTCACCGGAATGGATGAGTTTGTTACAGGCGCTAAAAAACTCGTAAAAATCACCGACCTCAACGGAAAAATTATCCCCCGACGCAAAAACACGCTCATGCTCTTCATTTATGAAGACGGCACCGTGGAGCGGGTAGTGGAGATGGATTAATTAAGAAATATCAATCGTCTAACCGAGTCCACCGAAGCGTTGCGTCGGTTGGTGTATCGAGATGGCGGAGGATCTTTTGAAAAAGTTATTGGCAGACTAAAAATCCGCCAAATAATAAACTAAAATTAGGGTAAAAATAGGGTATTCCTTAATTATTCGTAAGACATACCTTAAGGTAGCGTAACTTTAGTTAATGAAATTAGCTCTAGGATTTTTCTTTGTAGTATCCTCCTCCTATTTATGTTTGGCGCAAACTTTTCGGTTTAAAAACCCTAATCCCTGTATATTTTACAATTACGACGCTGAAAAATTGTGTGTTATTGATGATAGTACCTCAATAATGATGATTTCTTTAGACACCAAAAAGTTAATACGTCGACCGTTGCATTTGGATAAGCAAATTACCTTTAAACAGTTGTTGACTGAGTATGTTCCTTTATCTGAAAAAGGCAGCCTTATTTATTTTGTTGACAGGGGTTGCGGCTATGTATTGCAGCTGCGAAATGATTCCATTGTACGTATTGATAATTCGTTTCATCATCAAAATCAGTTCGGCGGTGCCTTTTTCTTAAACAAGGGAGATCCTTATATATTTGGTGGATACGGACTTTTCTCAATAAAAAATTTTATAACTCATTTTGATCCCAAATTAAAAGAGTGGTGCCTTGATAACCAAAGTAAACAGGTGGGTCCTGCGATGACTTTTCCATATTATAAGGAAAAGGATAATTTATATGCACTTGTTAACATAAATGGATCATTTAAAAAACCGAATTTCAAAAAAATTTGGCGGTACAATCTCACAAATGAATGTTGGTTTTTTGAAGGACAAGTCAACTATTTTGATTCCATTAATTATTTCCCAAGTAAAGTGGTTAATAATATATTAATCTTTCCTACTTTTTTCTTGGAAATAGATTGTAAAAATAATTGCATCATTCGATACAAGCAAAACCCTTCCAATTCACTTTTGAGTATTTATAAATTTAAAAATTATTATATAAAACTGCAGCATCAAACGATTTTAGATGTTCATTCTAGTTTAATGTTAATATATGATGAATCTGCATTCAAACGAGAGTTACTTATCAATAAAAATGTTTTATTTGTAAAGGAAAACGATTCGTTTTATGTTACAATTTACGCTGTAATTGTGAGCTTTTTACTTGTTGTACTATTCGTTATTTACTGGGTTTCCCGAAAGAGAAAAAAGCTTGTTCCAATTTATACGATGAGTGATTCGTCCATTGAATTGTTAAATTTATGGGTGTTCAAGCGCCAAGGAATATTGGAATTGTCGGATTTGAATGACCTAGTGAATCCTGAACATTTATCGATTGAAACCATGAAAAAACGCCGTGAGGCCTTATTAAAGACTTTCGTTTTTGACATGGTTAAAATTTATAGGCTGCCACCAAAATCCATTTTTACTGAAAATTTAAATCCAATAGATAAGCGCATGAAGCTTCTAACCCTAAATCCCAAAATCTTGGAAATAGTACTAAAGAAGGGTATTTAACTAGAATTCCCTTAATTTTTTACGATACGTCTTCGATTAAACCTCAATTTTGAACTTAAGTTTAATTTAAAATTGAAGAAGTATGAAATTCAACAAACATTTAGTTTCAGTCATTGCAATTCTAGGTTTTGCAATAATATCCAATGCACAAGTCCCTAACTACGTTCCTTCAAACGGCCTGGTTGGTTGGTGGCCCTTTAACGGCAATGCCAACGATGAAAGTGCCAACAATAATAATGGAACGGTGAATGGGGCGTCCTTGACCAATGATAGGTTCGGGAATGTTAATAAAGCCTATGGGTTTGATGGGACAGATGATTATGTAGTTACTCAGAATTCTGGTCCTTTAGGTATTTCAAATCGTAGTATTTCAATTTTGTTAAATTCAGTTAATGCTAATGTCGCTCAAATTTTTGGTTATGGATATCAGCCTCCATCTGGCGGTGAATTCAATCTTCTATTAAATCAACTTTGTCCGGGTATCACTATTGATGTTCATAATAATTACATAACATACAATACAATTAATTTGAACGACGGAAATTGGCATAACGTTGTGTTTGTTTATAACAATACTGTCAGTGCAAATATTTTAGGTGTTTCAATTTATGTGGATGGAACTCTATTATTGAGCTCTAGTTGTCAAAATCCGATATCTGTAAATGTAAATACCTTGAGTACACCATTAAATTTTGGTAGATACCAAGCGGGTGCTCTGTATTTTAATGGCTCCCTCGACGATATCGGCATCTGGAACCGCGCCCTCACCGCATGTGAAATTCAAGATTTGTACCATGCGCAGCTTGGTTCTCAAGCCATCTCCGCCGGTGCAGACCAAAGCATTTGCGCCGGGGATAATGTAACCCTTAGTGGTGCCGGAGGTAGCAACTACCAGTGGAATAATAATGTGGTAGACGGGCAAGCCTTTACACCAAACCAAAGTGCTAATTACGTTCTTAATGGTACTGATTCCTTAGGTTGTCAAGGAACAGACACCGTGGTGGTTACTGTGTTGGAAAACGCTGTGAGCACCTTAACCCAAACCGCCTTGGATTCCTACACCCTCAACGGTCAAACCTATACGCAAAGCGGCACCTACACCCAAACTGTACCTGCAGCCAACGGCTGCGACAGCACCATTACATTAAACCTTGCCTTGAACTTCACCGGAATGGATGAGCTTGGTACAGGCGCTAAAAAGCTAATTAAAATCACTGACCTCAACGGAAAAGTTATCCCCCGACGCAAAAACACGCTCATGCTCTTTATCTATGAAGACGGCACCGTGGAGCGGGTAGTGGAGATCGAGGAGTGATTTATATTAAAATATGCCTCTGGGTGCTGGTCCCTGAGTAGTTTGCCTACGCCTGGCGGAGCAGACGCATCGAAGGGCGCACCTGTTTTTTAACATTTTTGAATAAAGCGGTCCCTGAGCTTGTCAGCCGTAGCGGAGCATAGGCGGATCGAAGGGCCGCATTTAAAATGAACTTCGGGATTTCAAATCCCTGTTCAAAGTTCCACGGGATTTGAAATCCCGTGGGCCTCTACACCACCATTTCCTTGCCGCACTTAAAATGACCTTCCGGACATCCTTTCTTCCCGTGCAAGCCGCACGGACGGCACGCAAGACCCGTAACTTCTTTGACCTCCGAATCATCCGACAAGGGACCAAAACCAAAATCTGTAACAGTAGAACAAAAATAGGCCGTAACCGGCGCATTTACCGCAGAAGCAAAATGTAAGGGTCCCGAATCATTCACATAATTCCGTACGGCTCCTTTCATCAGTGCGACAGATTCCATGAGTGAAAGTTCGCCTGCTACATTCTGAATACGTGCTGGGCTTTTAGTTTTTATGGTTTCGCAGAGTGTGCGGTCATTTGGACCACCAAGGAGGTAGATTAAGTGATCTTGCTTTTCTGAAAGCTCCACCCATTTTTCGATTGGAAGTTGCTTCGTTTCCCAAACCGATGCGGGCGCGAAACATACATATGGCGTTTCCTGATATTCTGTAATGTTGCGCATCGCTTCCTCGCTTGGTATAATGGATGGTTTTACCAAGTGCTTAATGCCAAGCGCAGCGATTATACTGAAATTCCGGTCAATTTCATGAATGCCTTTCGAGATCGGATGCGGAAGTTTTAGGGTATAAAATCGGGCCAAGGGATTTTTGTTGAAGCCAACGGTTTTACTTTTACTAAGCACCGCAATAAGTCCAGAAGATGCAAAGCGATGCAGGTTTACAATGAAATCATAGGGTGTCGCTCGGTTAGCCCGAATAATCCGTAACATTTCCCGCCATTTTCTCGATTTATCAAAGGTGATCACCCGATTCAAATTAGGGTGTCCAAGCACGAGCCCTTCATTTCCTTTTTTCACCAATAAATCAACCTGCGCCTCTGGATATTGCGCTTTGATTGAATTAACCACTGAAGTTGCGAGTATCACATCGCCAAGGAATGCCGTTTGAATAATTAAAATACGAGAATTCTTAGCGAATAACATATACCTCTCCTCGTTTGATTAGTTGATTCCCTGCGGCATCATAAAATTCCATCACGTAAATGTACATATCGTTTGGAACTAGTTCGTTATTTGCTTGATATCTACCGTTCCATCCCAGGTTGTAATCGGTAGTTTCAAAGATGATATTGCTCCATCGATTCATGATGGTCATTTTAAATTTACTCGGGTCGATGTTGGTGGCGACCGGTTTAAATACATTGTTAATGCCTTCCGGAAACACACTGTTGGGAATGTAGACTATTGGGGTATAGGTAAGGCAAACCGTATTACTCGCGCACCGTTCTTCGATTCCGTAATTGTTGATGAGTTCTCGGGCCTCGATATAGTAACAGATCTCGCCAGGGTAAGGACCAGAATCGACACTGTCCTCAATGCTATATTGTCCATTTGGAACCGTTTGAATGAGGGTAGCAGAACCATCCGGTTCGATTCGATATACCTCATACATGCTTACCCCAACTTCAAACCCAAGGTAAGGGGTCCAACTGATTACATTGATTTGCGTTTCGTTATCTGCTATACCTGTTGCTAAAATAGTCGTGGCCGCATTGGATGGACTGCCGATGTTTCCGCACGTATCGATGTATTTGGAACGGTATCGATTCGTTTGGTTCATTACGTCTACTTGCGCGTCGGTATACTGAGCCAAGTTATTCACTACGGTTGCCGTTCCGATTGCCGTGTAATTTCCCGGTGTTTCTTCTCGTTCAATTTGCACCTGGTTAATCCCAGCGTTTTGATCCACATATACTCGGATATCAACCGAATTCCCACTTACACTTGCCGCTTGTAGGTAATGAAAGTTGGGTTGTCCAGGAAGGGGTACAATAAATGTATACGGATTTGAAAGTACGGCATTTCCATTACCGAGATTGGCTTGTATGAAAAGTGTGTAGGTATTTCCGCCCACTGCGTCGATGGTGCTGTTTAAGGCATTTGTTGTACCAAGCAATACCAACTGCCCGTTTTCATAGGAGTATACTTGATAGGAACTCACACTCCATCCGAGATATGCTGTCCATGCTAAGTTTATGGACTGATCACATGCATTAATGGCCCCATCTAAGCGGATACTTGCATTTAGCGGAGCTTTCCCCGAGGTTTGGTAGGTGATGGGTACGGAAGTCGTAAAGCAAGAATCAAAGGCAGCGACTGAGAACGTAAACGGACCAGAACCACTTGGGACATAGGTGTACGAGGTGTTGGAGATTCCCCATACGGTATCGATTTCATACAGTACGTTATTGGCATCCAAGGTGTAAATTACATAGCCATACGTGTCTGATTGGCTGTTTTGATTCCACGTTAAGATGAGGTTACCACTGGCTGGATCAAATCCTACGCCTTGAATGATTGGGATGACCGGCGTGAGCATGTCTTCAAATTGGTCGCTTGGGGTATTTGATTCAAAATTACATCCGCCATTAGGATATACAATTTGATAGCCCAATGTCCCATTACAAATACGCACGGTGTCTTTATAGAACGTAGTTCCATACGGAACGCTGTCGTATAAAACCCACGGTCCATTTCCTGTTTGCTGATAAATGTGATAATAACCTCCAAGATTTATTGCGCTTGGAGCATTCCATTGAAGCAAGGCAGTTCCATTATTGGGGTTGGTTAATTGAAGGATGATAGGGTGCAAGGTGTCACTGAATCGGGTGATGCTTCCGTTGCAACCGGATACTACGCCCAAATAAAAATCTTGATTTGCTTGCGCCGCACCGATAGCAAAGGTCGTAGTATTGATGTCGTTGATGGTTGTAATCAATCCGTTTTGAAGGGAATACAGCGAATAAGAGACAAAGGTGTTCAGTGGATTTGAGACGGGATTCCACGAGAGTGCATAGTTCCCGTTGGTATAGCTAATGCAGTTTAAGTTAGGCGCTGCGATGATTCCAGGATTACGCACATTGATTTGTACGGTGGCGTAACTAACTTTCGGAACTTGACAATAATTGTCCTGCGCTTTGAATACAAAAAAGTACGGAACGGTTTCGGCTGCAATTCCAAAGGAGTTTATGAGGTGGTCACAGTCGGTTTGCCATGTAAATGGGACGTTTGCTTGTCCAACTCCGGTGGCAGGTAATCCGGTGGTAAATGCGCAAGGTTCAATTCCGCAACCGGTTGCTGCCGTGAAATTGGTTCCGAACATGGGGCCGGTTGCACTGATGGTAACCGATTGTGCTGCACCATTTTGAAGGAATCCATTATCCGATGCCGAAAGATTGAAATTAACCAGGGCTCCAGCATCTACGGTGCTGGTAAATGACCCACCGAATGGGGGGGTGAATTGTGGCGCATTATTGGGTTGACAAGGTACTACGATGAGTTGCATTTCTCGTTCAACCTGAGAAATCAATTGACCTAAGCGATAAGAAGACACCTTGATTTTAACGACGAAATTACCTTGTAGGGTAGAGGTAAACGTTAATTCGCCATTTTGAGGGTTTAGCTGTGCGGGAATACTTCCTGGACTAATGGCCGCGGAAGGCGTTGGCGATTGATAGGAAAACCCAAGGTCGAAAGGTACTGGAGCTGGATTCACGGGGGGATTGAAGCTGCCTTGTGGAAAATGATTGAGGGGTGCGCTAAATTCAAAGCGCAAGGAATCCATGTCTGGATCTATGGCATTCATGTTATACACGAACGGATCGCCAACACAACTTACAAAATAAGGCGCTTGAAGGAATTGTGGTGAGTTGTCTTGACAGCCGGTTTGTCCTCCAATAGCGAACATCGTGGCTGAGATGGTCATGCCATAGGTGGAGGGATTGGTTAAGTTGGTAATGGCATTTGAGCGTGCGAAATTCTCATAGGTAAAAATCCATCCTTGAGCAGGTGGGGTTCCGGGTAACATGATTTCGGATGACCGATAAAGGACTTTCTCCGTTGCACCGATTCCATTGCCGCCATTGGATCCAGTTCCACAATCAAGGGGTTGTGGACCGCCTGAAACTTGGGTGCAGCTTGGTGAAATATCGGTACGAGAGATATAATTCACCGTGATGTTCGTTACGCTCGGATGGTTCCATACGCGGAGATTTTCGGAGAGCACATTGACTTCAGCTCCGTTACAGTCACGGTAAAATACCAATTCAAAGAGATATCCGCCGTTTCCACCGCATTTCCACGTGATTTCCCCACCCATCACATGCGATGCAAAGGATAGATTAAATCCTAAAAGAAATAAAGTGAAAAGTAAGAAATATCTCATGCGCGCGTGAGGAACGTCAAGTCCTTAAGAAAATTGTACGAAAGGAAGAGAAAGAAGTTGCTATCCCGCCGTAACAATCAGCATGTCTTCAGGATTTAGATGGGTTAATGCCGTTTCCATGATTTCCTCCGATGTAATTCCTTCAATGGTGTGCAAGGCATTTTGGTAGAAGGAATAATCAAGTCCTCTGATTTCTGCCATCGAAAATAAATCCATCATAGCAAATGGACCATCGGCGCTTCGAAGGAATTGACCGGATAAATAATTTTTAACCAAGCTTAATTCTTCAGCCGGGACTAATTCCGTCCGCATCCGTTCGATTTCTGCGTTAATTTGAACCAAGGTATCCGCTAAAAACTCATTCCCAACTTCCGTAGCTATTACAAAATACCCGTTGGATTGATTTTCTCCAAGGTAACTCCCGATTCCATAAGTGTAGCCTTTGTCCTCGCGAATATTTGACATCAATCGACTCCCGAAGTATTCTCCTAATATGGTATTAACCACGGTCATTTTATGATAATCCGGATGAGATCTGTCAAACAGAATTTTACCCATACGAATGCCAGTTTGCACGGCATCCGTTTTCTTCACTTCAATGCGTTCGATGGATGGGGTGTAATTAACTTTTACTGGAGGGGTAACCTCATTAGTCCAACGTTCAAAACAATGTAAAATACCTTCTAATTGCGCTGCAGTTGGATTACCTACCCAGTTGATTTTTCTTAGTCCTTTTTTAAAATATGTTTCATAAAATGCCTGAATGTCAGCTCGTGTAACCCCATCAAAGTCGTCGGGTTGATTAATCCTACCGTACGGTGTTCCCTTAAACAGGTGTTCTTGCAAGCCGCGCTGTGCTAGGGTGCTTACTTTTTCGAGTGACACCATCAAGTTTTGCTTGCGTTCTGCTTTCAGTTGGATCAATTCGGTTTCTGGAAAGTTTGCATGGTAAAGTGCTTCCTCAATGATGGGGATTAATTGATCCATGGATTCATTTAAACCGAATATGTTTAAGTAAGCATAGTCAGCGCTTATACTCGCATTGAAATATCCCCCGTGGTCATCAATCATGTCGTTGATTTCTGCCATAGTTTTGTCTGCGGTGCCTGCTAAAAGCATCCCGGTGGTTAATCCTGCCACAGGTTTTTTATCGTAAATAGATCCTGCGTCAAAAATCAACTCCAATTTAACGGCTTCGCTGGTTTCATTGCGCATCAAATACACAGGTACACCCGCTGGAGTGAAGTGACACTCTGGTGCAATGTAATTTATGTCATTAGATAGTGAGACCGATGGAGCCTGCGAACGGTTTAAGTTATCTGTCATGTTAGTTAGATTCAGATGCTATAAATAATCGGGAGCAATTGCTTGGGTTGAATAGCGATATGGCATAGTCCTGTAAATGACTTGCTTCGATGGCATTGTAAATTGCTTCTTCTTCGTTAATTCCATTCGCATCTCCCAATAATTCGAATAGCGAAAGATTCATCGCTCGGTTTAAAAGTCCCTGCTCCTGAAATGCTTTCGATGTCTTTCCTTTCATACGAAGCCTGTTTAAGTCAGGGGTGGAAATCAAGGTGTTTTTGAAGGTTTCAAGCACCTCCCATAATGCTGTGTCCAAGTCCTCAAAGGTTTTTCCGGGCATGAGCTTTCCAGATACAATAAATAAGCCCTCATCGAGCGATCCCAAGATATAGGCATTGATTTCATGCACCAATGCTTTGTCTTTTTTAAGGCTCAAATACAGCTTACCTGATTTGTCTTTTCCTACTTCATCCGAGAGTAAGTCGGCAATGTAATAGCCTTCAGATTTACGTTCTGACATTTTAAAGGCGTAATAAAATGCAGAAGCGGGTACGTTTCGTTTGAGTGTTAGCGTTCGGTATTCAGTCTGAATTGGTTCTCGCTGTAGAATTCTCGCTCCTTTGTTTTTTCCTGGAATGGCGCCATACCATTTTGAAACTAAATCCTCTATTTGATTGTTTTCATAGTTCCCTGCAATGGTCAATATGGCATTGCCAGGATGATAATGCCTGCCAAAAAAGGACCGAACGTCATCCATCGTTGCTTGTTCAATGTGACTAATTTCTTTTCCAATAGTGGCCCATTGGTAAGGGTGTACTTGATAAGCAAGGGGTCGTAATTCCAACCATACGTCACCATAGGGTTGATTTAAATAGCGTTGCTTAAATTCTTCAATGACCACGCTGCGCTGCACCTCTAAACTTTTATCAGAAAAGGCTAGCGATAACATGCGATCACTTTCAAGCCACAAGGCCGTTTCTATGTTTTGCGAGGGTAGGACATCGTAATAATTGGTGATGTCGTTACTGGTAAATGCGTTGCTTTCTCCTCCAGCACGCTGCAAGGGTGCATCAAAATCCGGTATGTTAATTGACCCGCCAAACATTAAATGTTCGAAAAGGTGTGCGAACCCGGTATGGTTTGGGTCTTCATCTCGTGCCCCGACATCATATAGTGTATTCACCACCGCCATGGGCGTAGTTTTGTCTTGATGAAATATCACTTTCAGTCCATTGGGTAAAGTGAATCGATGAAAGTTTATCATATCTTAAAAATTCAAATGTTTTATTTGTGAAGCTAGGTCGTTGAATTCAGTGATTAGCTCCTTTACAACGTCACCCGCCGGTTTCATAACACGAATCATGGCAGAAACTTGTCCTACTTCTAATTCACCAGCGACTAAATCGCCTTCAAACATGCCTTTTTTTGCACGTCCCCTTCCAAGATGCGCGGCTAATTCTTCTGCGCTTCCCTTTCGTTCGTATATGGTCTGTAGCTCCTGGTAGAACGGATTGTTAAGTAAACGCACCGGGGTGATTTCTTTGAGGGTAAGTTTGGTATCGCCTTCCTCTGCCTCAAGAATTCGTTCCTTAAATGCCATGTGTGCACTCGACTCTGGCGTTGCGATAAAGCGGCTGCCCACTTGAACACCATCTGCCCCCAAAATCATAGCGGCTAACATGGCCTTACCACTTCCGATCCCGCCCGCTGCAATCACTGGAATATCAACGGCTTCAGCAACAGAGGGAATTAAACATAAGGTTGTGGTTTCCTCTCTTCCGTTGTGTCCACCCGCCTCAAATCCTTCGGCAACTATGGCGTCTACACCTGCTTCCTGAGCTTTCAGTGCAAATTTCTTGGAGGATACCACGTGAACTACGGTAATTCCTGCTGCTTTTAAACGCGCCGTATGGGCTTTTGGGTTTCCTGCAGAGGTAAATACGATGGGAACCTTCAGTTCAATAACAGTAGTTAAATGTTCTTCTATGTTTGGATACAAGAGTGGAATGTTGACTCCAAAGGGTTTGTCTGTTGCGGCTTGACATTTCAAGATTTGTTCTCTTAAAATTTCGGGATACATCGATCCTGAACCAATCAATCCAAGTCCTCCCGCATTGGAAACAGCTGATGCTAATTCCCATCCGGAGCACCATATCATGCCGCCTTGAATGAGGGGATATTTTATCTTAAAAAGTTCTGTAATTCGATTCATGAATATTGGGATGAAAGCGAAGTAAAATTACAAAAAAGCACGCTGCCCACCGTTTACTTTTTTTCACCTAAATAAAATCCGTATTTTTAGAGCGATGAAGTGTTGGGTTTTATTTCTAGGATTGCTTTATTTAGCCGTTGGAGCTCATGCACAGGCACCTCAAGGGAGTTTTCAATCCATGGCTGCGTTAAATTCCATTCAGTTTTTTGAGAACAAAGGACAATGGCCGTCGGATGTCTTGTTTAAAGGCGAAAAGGAAGGCGGGAAACTATGGGTCATGAAGAATAAAATGATCTTTCATCAACAAGATTTAAGTGCCATGTCGCACGCCCACGATCGAGGTGAGAAACAAAAAAATCAAACCATTCGAGAACATGTGGTGCACGCATCGTTTGTTAATTCACTTCCATTTAACACTTTGGAGAAATCGGGGGCAACTTCGTTTTATCACAATTATTTTCTCGGAAAGGATTCAACGACCTGGGCTGCAGAAGTGCACGGTTATGATCACATAGTAAGGCATCAATTGTATCCGGGTATTGACTTAACGTTCAATGCAACAGGTGTTAATCAAGAATACGGGTTTGTGGTTTCACCCGGTGCAGATCCTTCTCAAATCCGTATACAATATGCGGGACACCGTAAACTCAGCGTGGATAAGAATGGGGATTTAGTGATTGAAACCCCCTTGGGTCAAATAAAACAAGAACAATTAGCCGCTTTTCAGGATATCAATGGGATAAGAACCTGGGTGAATTGCAAATTTATCGTGGAAGGCGATGAGGTAGTTTTTCGCTTGGGATCCTATAATGAGTCGGTTCCTTTAGTCATTGACCCGGTGTTAGTTTTTGCCACGTATAATGGGGCGTTTTCGGATAATTTTGGAATGACGGCTACTTATGGACAAAGTGGAGCGGCGTATTCAGCGGGGATGGTTTATGGGAACAATTTCCCCATGCCAAACGGATCATCCTATGACCCTACTGGTAATTTTGTCGCCATTGGAGGGAATTACGGAGTAACGGATGTATTTATTACTAAATATAATCCAACAGGAACCGCCATGCTTTGGGCTACCTTTTTAGGAGGGGGAGATATGGTACAAGGAACCGAAACTGCGCACAGTTTGATCTGTGATTCCGTGGATAATATTTACATTTTTGGTGCAACGTCAAGTATTGATTTCCCTACAACCAACGGTGCGTTTCAAGCGGCTCACGCCGGGGGTGTTGCGAATGCAAATTTCTTATTTAATGGGGTGTATTTTCTTAACCAAGGAACGGATTTATTCGTTTCCAAACTCAGCGCGAACGGACAGAACCTATTGGCATCTACCTATGTGGGTGGTACTGGGAACGATGGAGTGAATTATAAAATCACCTCCCTTCCATATAATGGTGCATTTTTGTATGATTCGTTGACAACCAATTACGGCGATCAGTTCCGCGGTGAAATCATGTTGGATCAAGCAGGGAATGTGTTAATCGCCTCTTGCACTCGGTCAACGAATTTTCCAACTGTGAACCCATTTCAAGCCGCTAATGCCGGTGGACAAGATGGGGTGCTATTTAGATTGAACCCTTCGTTTAATGCCTTGCAGTTTTCATCTTACTATGGTGGCAGTCAGAACGATGCGTGTTATTCGGTGAAAGTGGATACGCTAAATAATATATTTTCCTGCGGAGGTACATCATCAACGAATTTAACGGGTACCGTTGGCGGTCTTATGGGGGCTTATCAAGGAGGAAAATCGGATGGATTTGTGATTAGATTAAATCCTGGAGGTACGGCAATTACTGCAGGCACCTACTTAGGCAGGAATGATTATGACCAAGCATTTTTTGTAGAGGTGGATCGAAACAACAATGTGTTTGTGTTGGGGCAATCGGTTGGAGGGATTTTTCCAACGTGGAATGCACCATACAACAACCCGAACTCAAGCCAGTTCGTAATCAAGCTATCTAATAACCTGTCCACCAATCAGGCGAGTGCAACCATTGGAAATGGGAGTAGCCAGATTAATATTTCGCCTTCCGCTTTTCTAGTAGATATTTGTGGAAACATATACATTTCAGGTTGGGGGGCCAATATCTTGCAAAATGTTCCGATTTCTGGAATGCCCATTTCAGGGAATGCCTATCAGCCAAATACCACAGGATTCGATTTCTATTTGATGGTGATAGAACATGATTTTTTAAGTTTGCTTTATGCTACATATATGGGGGGAAATATCTCTACAGAACATGTGGATGGAGGAACGAGTCGTTTCGATAAAAACGGGGTGGTATATCAATCCGTTTGTGGAGGTTGTGGTGGACACAGTGACTTTCCAATTACGCCAGGAGCATATTCCAGTGTGAATAACAGTGCCAATTGCAACAACCTGTTATTTAAGTTTGATTTCGAATTAATTCCTACCGCCCAATTTATTGCTAATCAGACCATTGGATGCGAGGATTTTCAAGTGACGTTCAATAATTTTTCTTCACAGAATGACGATTATTTGTGGGATTTCGGGAACAACAATACCAGCTCAACGGTGTTTAATCCAACCGTTACCTATACGAATCCAGGGCAATACCAGGTGTATTTGTATGTGACAGACAGCGTTTGTAACCTGACAGATACGGCTGAAATCACCATAACAGTCTTGGATTCCATTGATTTCGCGCTATTTGATACCCTTGCGCTGTGTTCGAATACCCCTTATGTGTTATCTATTAATACCAACGGAGCAGCCAATGAATACCTGTGGGGCACTAATTCCATGTTTAATCCGCCCCTTATTCCAACGATTAACGATTCAACCTTGTTGATTTCAAATAACAATCCCGGTTGGTATTATGTATCCGCGGCGAATGGGTATTGCTCCAAAATGGATAGTGTGTTTGTTCAATTTGATGTACCTGTGATCGCGAATTACCAGCCCAGTCCTGAAAGTGGCTGCAGTCCTGTGATAGTTGATTTCAATAATTCTTCCACGGTTACCACGAATTTCTATTGGAACTTCGGCAATGGCGTAATCGACTCTTTAACCTTTGAACCTCAAGTAACCTACACGGTTCCGGGCCAATACTTCACCGAATTGGTGATTTACGATTCGGTTTGTAATGCATCGGATACCGCCACGGTTACCATTACCGTTTATCCTTCCGTGAGTTTTGCCTTGCCAAATTCGATGTATTTGTGCGTTGATTCTACCATTGTATTGTCTCCAAGTACCTTGGTGGGTAGTCCGAATTATTTTGTTTGGTCGAGTAATAACCAGTTTACCGATACCTTGAATATTCCTGTTCAAGATCCGTCATTGGAAGTCTTGGTTCCAACCACAGAAACGTATTATTTGACAGCAGGAAACGGAAATTGTTCGTACACAGATTCTATTAGCATTACCGTGTTTTCTGAATCAATCAGTATCAGTGGACCTGATTCAATCTGTTTGAACAGCCCAACCATATACACAGCAATCAATAACTCCCCGGAAGTATTCAGTTATGTGTGGAGTCCCGCGGCAATCATTCAAGGTGCAACGAATCAAGCGACTGCCACCATCTTACCTCAAGCCACGCAATATCTTTATTTAGAGGCTACCAGTTCGAACGGGTGTGTCGTGGAAGATTCAGTATATATTACGGTATCCTACATTAATCCAAGCTTAGTTCAAGCCAGCGCTACGCCACCCTTAGTGACTCCCGGATCAACGATTTCGTTAACCGGTTCACCTGCTGGTTATCCAATTTATCAATGGGTGCCGGCTGCTCCGGTACTCAATCCGAATGTACAAAATACGCAAGCTACGGTGGATGAAACCACTGTCTTTACCCTCTATGTTTCAGACGGTGTTTGCACAGTTAGCGATACGACTGAAGTGAAGGTCTACGAGATTATATGTGATGGACCCTATGTCTACGTTCCAAACGCCTTTTCTCCAAACAATGATGGAAATAACGACGTATTGTATGTGCGTGGTCTATTTGTAGAAAAAATGATCTTTCGGGTGTTTGACCGCTGGGGAGAACTTGTGTTTGAATCAACGGATGTGAATTTCGGATGGGATGGAATCTATCAAGGAAGAAAACTCGATCCAGATGTCTATGACTACTACCTGCAAGTTACCTGTTATGGGGGCTTAGAAAATATAATCAAAGGGAATGTAACATTAATGAAATAATCAATGAAAAAAATTATTACCTCCAAATCAGAAAAGTTCTTAGAACAATACCTCAACAATGCGAGTCCAACCGGCTTTGAATCGCCCGGACAAAAACTATGGATGGATTATATGCGTCCGTACACAGATGAATTTATTATTGATAATTACGGTTCTGTGGCAGCGGTTATTAACCCAGGAAAACCCTACAAAGTGGTGATTGAAGCGCATGCCGATGAGATTTCATGGTTCGTACATTACATTACCAGTGATGGCTTTATTTATTTGCGAAGAAACGGTGGTTCTGACCACATGATTGCGCCGTCAAAACGCGTGAATATTCATACGGATAAGGGAATTGTTCGTGCGGTATTTGGTTGGCCTGCGATACATATGCGTCATACCAAGGACGAAGCTCCAAGCATGAAAAATATCTTTTTGGATTGTGGATGTTCTACTAAGGAAGAAGTGGAAAAACTGGGCGTTCATGTAGGTTGTGTGGCTACCTTTGAAGATGAATTCATGGTACTCAATAAGAACCGTTATGTAGGTCGTGCCTTAGATAATCGGGTAGGGGGATTCATGATTGCTGAAGTAGCGCGTATGCTCAAAGAAAAAAAGGTTAGCCTCCCGTTTAGTTTGTATGTCGTGAATGCAGTGCAAGAGGAGATTGGGTTGCGCGGTGCAGAAATGATTGCCCATCGAATTAAGCCAGATGTTGCGTTAATTACCGATGTTTGTCATGATACGGGAACTCCAATGGTGAGTAAAATAGAAAACGGTGACCAAAAATCTGGGGAAGGACCCGTATTAACTTATGGTCCAGCGGTTCAGAATAACTTTCTACGTCAGATTATTCAGGTGGCAGAAAAAAATAAAATTCCATTTCAGCGCGCAGCGGCATCACGCTCCACAGGTACAGATACCGACGCCTTTGCCTACTCGAATGAAGGGGTGACAAGTGCGTTGATTTCCTTACCGCTGAGATATATGCACACTACGGTAGAGATGGTTCGGAAAGAAGACGTGGAATCTTGCATTGCACTCATTTTTGAAACGGTTAAATCAATAAAAGCCGGACAAGACTTTAGATATTTGAAATAAAACCAGTAATAACAAACGTAAATTTTATACTATGAATCTTAGATTATTCTTAATACTCCTTACGGTCAATATCAGCATGGTGTCGTTTGCACAACCATGCAATATGATTCTTACTACATCCGTGAATAATGCCATGGGTGGTGGACCCAACGGAACAATAAATCTATCAGTGAATGGTGGAACTCCGCCGTATACATATGTGTGGAGCAATGGACAAACTACGCAAAATGCTACGATGTTACCGCCCGGATGCTACACGGTAGTGGTGACAGATGCCGCAGGATGTCAAGCATCGGCAACATCCTGCGTAACGAATCTTGCGGGTCCAATCCTTTATTCGAATTCAAATCCAGTTAACATGTTTTCCGTGGTCAACGGAGGGTTTACTCCGCAATGGGTATGTGCAAATCAAACGCTTCAAACCGACGGTGGAATTATGAAGATCTATTTGGAGTCGGGAGCCACGATGATTACCGGTGGAGGAATTGATACCGTCTATGCCAAAACGGGATCAACTATCACAATGACCGGTGGGATTCACGTAATATACCATGAGCCTGGGGTTACCTTGAATATGAATGGCGGAATACCAACCTTATATCCTTGTGCGAGTTTGGTATTCGATTATTCGCAAGCGCCAGCGAATGGCTGTGCACCGGTATTGACATGTAATCTTTCTGTTTCCTTGGGGGTAAGCAATTCAATCGGTGGAGGAAATAACGGGGCGATAAGCACAACAGTTTCTAACGGTACCTTTCCATTTACCTATGCTTGGAGTGGCGGTCAAACGACAGCTAACCTGAGTAGCCTTAGTCCTGGAGCTTATAGCGTAATTGTTACAGATGCTAATGGGTGTATGGATACTGCTGCAGCCAACATAATTAATTTGGCCGGTCCAACCGTATTGTCGAATTCGAATGTGGTGAGTTCCTATCAAGTGGTGAACGGAGGCTTTACGCCTCAATGGGTTTGTCAAAACGATACGTTGTATAGTGATGGTGGTATAATGAATGTATACCTTGAAGCAGGAGCTACGATGATAACGGGCGGTGGAATCGACAGTATTTTTGCTAAAAGTGGTTCAACCATAATCATGACTGGAGGAATCCATCGGATTTATCATGAGCCGGGTGTGAATTTAGTAATGAATGGCGGGATTCCTTATTTGTATCCTTGTCCGAGCTTAGTGTTTAATTACAATCAAGCTCCAGCGAATGGGTGTGTGCCTGTGCCGGTGTGTAACATGACCGCCTCCGCAACAGCAAGCAACGTGTTGTGTAATGGTCAGGCCTCAGGAACAGTAACGGTAACTCCAGTTGGAGGAACAGCACCATTCACGTATGCTTGGTCGCCGATGGCAACGAATACACCAACCCTAAATAATTTGGCGGCAGGTACTTATACGGTAACAATAACCGATGCCAATGGATGTACTGTTTCTCAGACCGCAACGGTAACAGAGCCAACGATGTTAGGCGTGAATGCAACTATAATTGATCCAATATTGTGTAACGGTGGAACGGGCACCATTGATGTTTCGGGTAACGGAGGAACAGCTCCTTATACAGGAACTGGAATGTTAACAATTACTCCAGGTGTTCAGACTTATATGGTAAGCGATGCGAATGGATGTACATCTCAAACTACAGTAACAATCACTGAGCCTACGCCACTCGTCGCAACCTCTAGCGCTACAGATGAATTGTTAGGTGCAGATGGTACGGCTACTGTAAATGTATCGGGTGGAACAGCGCCTTATACGTATAGTTGGACACCTGGCGGTGAATCAACTCCATCTATTAGTGGTTTAGTTGCAGGATTGTATATGGTCACCTTGACGGATGCCAATGGGTGTAGTGTCACGTTGGAAGAGCAAGTAGGGTCGCAAGTAGGATTGAGTATGCTGAATCAGGTAACAGCGCTTAGCGTGTATCCGAATCCAAGTGCCACTGCAATTAGGGTAAATAACAGCACTTCAACTGTTTTCGATAAGGTGGGCGTATATACTTCCGAGGGAAGACTCCTTGTTGAGTTTAGCTTGGTAGGAAACGAATCAAGAATTTTAGATATTTCGAGTTGGTCACCGGGCCGTTATGTGTTAAAACATGCGTCAGGGTTTCTGCCGATTGTAAAATTATAAAATCTAAAAAGGACGGCGATGCCGGCCTTTTTTATTGGATAATACTGAAGCAGATTGGAAAGCCGAGGTGATGTTCATCGGGAAGGTAATGGCAAGCGTCATGGTCTAGTGGCTGAGGCGTTTAGGGCCTATATCATGTCGCATAAAACGGAAATAGCAGAACAGCATTTTAATTGGTTACAATAACGCTTAGATTTTCTATTTTTACGAGTACATTTATTGCTAACTACTGAATTAAAATGATTAAAAGAGTTGTTGGGTTTGAGTACCATACGATTAGGGTTTTAATGTTGATTAATATATGGTGGATTGGAACACGCTTGTACAAAAACCCATTTAAATCATTCGTTGTATTGGTTAAACTCCTTAAGAATTTTAGCCGTATGATGGGCGGAAAAACCTTGGTTCGTGCCTTTAAAATTGAGGGTAAATACGCGTGGGATATGTTTAATCCTGCTTGGCCTTCCCCTGGATTTAATGCGTTTTTTAAACGTCATTTAATTGAAGTTCAAGCCACAGCAACCGATAATCGCGCTTTGCGTCGCCTGATTATAGCAATAACCAAACGTTGTCCCCTTGCCTGTGCGCATTGCAGCGAGGCCGCAACACTCTATCAAAAAGATGTACTTACCTTAACAGATTATTATCATAAAATCGACCCGTTTGTTGAGCAGGGGGTGGGACAATTGGTTTTTTCAGGTGGAGAACCCTTGAGTCGTTTTGACGATTTAATTTCCTTACTTAAGCGTTATCAAAATCGGTGTGACCAATGGGTGTATACCTCAGGATATGGACTAACCTTGGATCGTGCCAAGCGTTTGAAAGATGCTGGATTGAATGGTATCGCAATAAGTTTAGATCATTTTGATCCGAACGAACACAATGCGTTTAGAGGGAATTCGAATTCATTTGAATGGGTTGATCAAAGTGTTAGTCATTGCCTTGAAGTGGGTATTTTAGTCGCTTTAAATGTTTGTCCGACAAGAGCACTTGTTGATGAATACGGGGTAGAACGAATTATCGAATGGGCAAAAAATAAAGGAGTTCCGATCGTAAATATCTTTGAACCACGTGCCGTAGGGAATTACCAGGATAAAGACATAGCCTTGAATGCCAAGCAGCTCGACCACCTTTGGAATTTGAGTGAACGCTATAATTTTGAGAAAGCTCATGTAATCTATCCTACCGTTTTGTTCCCAGCGGGTTATCGAAAGCAAATGACCTGCGGTGGTGGACGATCCTACATTTTTTTGGATTTTGATGGGCAGCTTTATCCATGTCCTTTTTGCAAACTTCCACTACCGAAAGAAAGGGTTGAGGAATCCTTGTGTGAAGCCGCTGCTTAGTGATGTTACCAATTGACTATTCTACTGAAGAAACTGCCATTCGCATTTTAGCAGCATCTTTTGAAACGAATCCAGGAGTGCGTGCTTTTGTAAAGGAGGATCATAGAGTTAAATCTAGAATTTTTCATTTGTGTACCTTTTGTGTTCGTGTGGCGCGAAAAAAACAAGGAGCTTATATCACGACAAATAGAAAAGGGGTAGCATTGATGTTCAATTCAGCGCATAAACTTGCCAAAATGGATGCATTGCGTTTATATGCTTATTTAGGACAGTACAGTGTTGGTTGGTTAAGGGCTATACCGATGTTAAAGCGGGAGCGAATACTTAAAAGTTACCGATCAAAAGCACCCGCCTTTTATTTTTGGATGCTTGCTGTGGAGGATCAGTCCTTTGGCTTGGAAACAATTATAGAAATAAAGGAGTTTGTATTTCAGCGCTCCAGGGCATACCAATTAGACATTATTGCAGAAACAATTTCAAAACGGACCTTGGCTATGTATCTTCGATATGGCTTTGAAGTATATCATGAATACCAGGACTCAAAAGGGCTTATTATTTATTTTATTCGACGTCCTTGGAACCGTTGATGTGCTCACGAAGGTGTTTGTACCCATCTTCATATGTCGCATGATTAGACTTAAATAAGCGGTCCCAAAAATTTAAGTAAATCCCGAAATTATAATTTCCATATTGATGATGTTGAGCATGGTGAAACGAGGTGTTAAAGGCATCGAAAATAGGTGCTTTTTTCGCGCGTAGTTCAAACCCCGAATGCCCATAAACAGACATGAAAAGCATAAAAACTGTAAATATTCCATGAACTACCGGGTGGATTGGAAGAAGCAGTGGAAGCCAGCATACAATAGAAATTTGAATACACCCTTCGATGGGATGAAAGGAAAAGGTGGCCCAGGCATTTATAGTATGCGATTGATGGTGATGCACGTGTATATGCTTATGCATAAAGGCTAAATGTAACAAGCGGTGCGAGAGGTAAAAAAAGAGGTCATGAATAAAAAGGGAAAGAAATAAACTGGCAGGTAAATAAAGGAGACTACTCCAAGTATACTCAATTTCGAAGTAGAATTTAGTGAGTTCTGCTGATTTTAAAAAATCCAATAAAGCACCAAAACCAGTAAACACGATCAGGTTCAGGGTGCTTAGTAAATATTCCTTGTTCGAAGTCTTTGTGCTTTGTCTTCCAGGGATGATTAATTGCTTCATTTGAGGTCCAAACAACCGGGGTAAATACTCGAAAAACAGTATCCAAGTGATTGCAGTAAGTGGGACAAAAAGGATGTAAAACATTATAAATCACTTAATGAAACCGGTGTTCCGTTGTTTTTTAATAGGCGATAATGAGCAAAATATGCATTCAAAAAGCTAGATTCATGTCGGTAATCTAAGCCGAACTCTTGACAGGTTTGAGCGATAATTGGTGTGAGTTTAGGATAATGAATGTGACAAATGGAAGGAAATAAATGGTGGGTTACATGGTGATTGA